>PJUD01000072.1_pt1 | contig 151589 bp, 109 predicted proteins | sample 1512341 | NCBI WGS metagenome assembly PJUD01 (sample SAMN08177675, study PRJNA422409) | Feces metagenome, whole genome shotgun sequencing project. | isolation source: Chicken feces (3) enriched on wood chips: beechwood xylan treatment | host: Gallus gallus | place: USA: Madison | collected...
GTAAGGTAAGGTAAGGTAAGGTAAGGTAAGGTAAGGTAAGGTAAGGTAAGGTAAGGTAAGGTAAGGTAAGGTAAGGTAAGGTAAGGTAAGGTAAGGTAAGGTAAGGTAAGGTAAGGTAAGGTAGAATCCTGCGCGATAATCTTGCAAACATATTACAAAGAATCTTCACATACTTCTGTATTTTTAGGCCAGTTTAAACTGTGGCAATCTGAACAGTATGGAAATAAATAAACTTGATAATACACCCTTTACAGCATATCAAAAACTTGTGGTGTTTTTATTGGCAATGACGCAATTTACGGTCGTGCTTGATTTTATGGTGATGTCGCCCATGGGCGATATTCTGATGAAAGCAATAGATCTCAAACCGGCTCAATTTGGTATTGCAGTTTCGGCCTATGCCTTCAGTGCGGGTGCTTCGGGCTTACTTACCGCGGGTTTTGCCGATCGTTTTGATCGGAAGAAACTCCTGTTGTTTTTCTATTCTGGCTTTATCATCGGAACATTCTGCTGTAGTTTTGCTAACGATTACTGGACGTTGGTTGCTGCACGAATAATCACGGGACTGTTTGGCGGTGTTATCGGATCGATTTCTATGGCTATTATTACCGATATCTTTACACTTCAACAGCGGGGACGTGTAATGGGCTTTGTGCAGATGGGCTTTGGCGCAAGTCAGGTTTTGGGTATTCCCATAGGACTATATATTGCAAACAATTGGGGCTGGCATAGTGCCTTCCTGTGGATTGCCGTGATGGCGTTGATTATTGTCGTTATTATTGCGGTCAAACTCATTCCTATTACAGCACATATAGGTCTTCAGAAACATCAATCCGCGTTAAAACATCTTTGGTTGACTTTCTCACAGCGAGAGTACCGGATTGGATTTATGGCCACCGCCCTGCTTTCGATTGGGGGGTATATGATGATGCCGTTTGGAAGTGCTTTTGCTGTAAATAACCTTAAAGTAAGCCACGAACAGCTGCCGATGTTGTTTATGATATCGGGTATTGCTTCCTTGATTATTATGCCTATTGTAGGCAAATTGAGTGATCGTTACGATAAGTTTAAGATTTTTGCTTTCGCTTCCTTTTGGCTTATGGTCGTCGTATTTATCTACACGAATCTAGGTGTCACGCCATTTTATATCGTTGTTATCTTAAACATTTTTATGATGGCGGGCATTTTAAGTCGAATGACACCATCTTCGGCCTTGATCACTGCTGTTCCTGAGGTGAAAGATCGGGGGGCATTTATGAGTATCAGTTCTTCGTTGCAACAGCTGGCTGGTGGTGTGGCTGCTTCATTAGCAGGTGTAATCATTGTCCAAGAAAACAAACAAAGTCCATTGGAACATTACCCTACCTTGGGGATGATTGTTATTCTGATTTCCGTTGTGGGCATTTTTATGATCTATCGGGTAAGCAATATGATCAAAAAGCGACGCGCTGATTCTTAAAACAAAATTGCTCATTTTGTTATTAGTGCTTAAAACGATGAATTGTTAAAGAGAGATGAAATTATGGAAAAAATAATGAGATACCCACATCCAAATGGGGAGATAACCGTTCTTTGGATACCTGAACGCTGTGCACATGCTGCAGTTTGTGTGAAGAGTCTGCCCAATGTTTATCATCCTAAAGATAAGCCCTGGATTACGGCCCAAAATGCCAGTACGGCCGAATTGATTGAGCAGATCAAGCACTGTCCTTCGGGGGCTCTTCAGTACGAATTAAAAAAATAATAACTGTATTATTTTCAAATCAAAAAAAAAGCATCATTTAAATATAAATGATGCTTTTTTTGTTGGCGGTCTGGACGGGACTCGAACCCGCGACCCCATGCGTGACAGGCATGTATTCTAACCAGCTGAACTACCAGACCAACAATTGTGTTTTTAAAATTTTAGCGGTCTGGACGGGACTCGAACCCGCGACCCCATGCGTGACAGGCATGTATTCTAACCAGCTGAACTACCAGACCTAAAATCTTAAGGATTGTTTTTAATAATTTTTGGCGGTCTGGACGGGACTCGAACCCGCGACCCCATGCGTGACAGGCATGTATTCTAACCAGCTGAACTACCAGACCTAAAAATCTTAAAAACTTATTTTGTTAAAGAACGTATGAGATTTCTCTCTCTTTTGAAGCGGTCTGGACGGGACTCGAACCCGCGACCCCATGCGTGACAGGCATGTATTCTAACCAGCTGAACTACCAGACCTCAACCCTTCTCCTCAGAAGGTGTGCAAATATAGCGTTTGTTTACGTATCTGCAAAGATTTTTTGAAAAAAAACTAATCTACTTGACCTTCTTTCATCTTCTCTGCATTCTCTGCAAATTGCAACGCATCGATAATTCCCTGAATATCACCATCCATAATTGCCGGCAAGTTGTACATCGTCATTCCGATGCGGTGCTCCGTTACGCGACCTTGTGGGTAGTTATATGTACGAATTTTTGCCGAACGGTCTCCTGTAGACACCAAAGTTTTTCTTTTTGCAGCAATGTCGCCGTTCTTTTTGTTCAACTCAAGCTCGTAAAGTTTGTTACGCAACATCTCCATCGCTAATTCACGGTTTGCTAATTGGGAACGTTCTACCTGACAAACAACAACGATACCCGTCGGTTTATGCGTCAACTGTACCTTTGTTTCGACCTTGTTGACGTTCTGACCACCAGCACCACCCGAACGGGATGTCTGTAATTCAATATCACCAGGATTGATTTCAACATCGACATCTTCAGCTTCAGGAAGAACTGCAACAGATGCGGCAGAGGTATGTACACGACCTTGTGTCTCTGTGTCAGGAACACGTTGCACACGGTGAACGCCAGATTCGTATTTCAACTGACCATAAGCATCATCACCGATAACTTTTAAGATGACCTCTTTGTAACCACCGGAAGTTCCTTCAGTAACGTCCATTACTTCGTTGCGCCAGCCCTTGGTTTCGAAATAACGTGTATACATGCGGTAAAGATCACCAGCGAATAAGGCTGCTTCATCACCACCTGTTCCACCACGAATCTCTATAATGGCATTTTTCGCATCCTCAGGATCTTTCGGAATAAGCATTAAACGTATTTCCTCTTCTTTTTCTTCCTTGGCTACATATAAAAGATCCAACTCCTCCTTGGCCATCTCGCGAAGTTCTTGATCCTTCTCGTTCATGATGATGTCCTTATTGGTGTCAATATTACTGACCATATTTCTGTAAATATGGTATTGGTCTACAATTTTGCCTAAATCTTTGTATTCTTTATTCAATTTGGCAAAACGTTTCATATCCTGCATGGTTTCAGGGTTGCTCAGTTCAGCTTCCACCTCTTCCCATCTTTCCTTTATCGCTTGTAATTTGTCTAACATATATCAAAAATGCTTCTTCTAGGAATGTATGACCTAGATTACTATTGAGTGTACAAAAGTAAGGAAATTTTGTTGCTTTTAAACAACCTAGCCTGCTATTAATGAGAGGAAACTGCTTTTAGTCCTACGATGGAAGCAATCAGCGTGAAAATAAAGAATATGCGCCAGAAATCTGCTGGCTCCTTAAAGAAGAAGATCCCCATTAAAACGGTACCTACGGCACCTATTCCGGTCCAAACAGCATAAGCGGTGCCCAAGGGAAGTGTCTGTGTGGCTTTGATCAATAAACCCATACTTGCAAATAAGAATACGACAAAAGCACCGTACCAGAGCCATTGCGCATTTCCAGTTGCATCTTTGGCTTTACCTAAGCAGGTCGTAAAGCCAATTTCACATAACCCACCCAATATTAAAAATACCCAGTTCATATCTTTTTTGATTTTTTGTTTCGATACAAATGTCCGGCTTTTGGGCGATAATAATTTTTACAAATGTTAAAAATTTGTATGAATATTTGCGCGAATCCGGCTTAAGGTAACCTGACTGACGCCGAGATAGGAGGCGATGTAACCAAGTTTGATCCGCTGGATATATTGGGGGTACTTTTGAAGTAATTCAGCATAGCGTTCTTGGGCGGTATTAAAGAGTTTGGACATGGTTCGTTGTTCGGCCTTGATAAATTCAAGTTCAGCCATCTTTCTTCCCCAGTTTGCAATGGCAATATCACTTTCATAGAGTTCAAATAGTTGTTTTTGGTCTATTTGATAAACAATACTGTCTTCGAGGACGTCAATGTTTTCATAGCCTGGGGTGCCGTGAACATAACTATTCATGGATATGAGTGTTCCACCGGGCGAAACAAAATCCAGGGTTATCTGACGGTTGGCCGTCTCGTAGTAAACGCGGGCTAACCCTGAAGCCAGAAAATAGATGTCTTTTTGAATTTTGTCCTGTTCGATCAACAGGCTATTTCTTTTCGCCGTGATTTTCTTACTGACCTGCTCCAATTTTGCAGCACTTTCAGGCGTTAGAAAGTGATAACCATTCAGGCAATCGGATAAAGAAATTAGGATTTGCTCGCCCATTTTTCCAAACGTAAAGTTTCACCATCCCATACGGCATAGGTATGGTAATTGATCCATTCCCCTAAATTCAGAATACGACTATTAGAGTTCAGCTCAACATCATAGGGAAGATGTCTATGGCCAAAGATATAATAGTCGTGATGTTGGGTTGACTCCAGCTCCTTTGCATAACCAATTAACCACTCTTTGTCTTCGCCCAGAAATTTTTCGTCCTCATTATTCGAAAGCCTGCTATGTTTGGACCAACGTGTCGCGATTCCGATTCCTAGATTTGGATGTAATCGTGCAAATAACCATTGACAGAGACGGCTCCGAAATACTTTCTTGAGTATCTTGTATTTGTAATCTCCCGAACCTAAACCGTCGCCGTGGTGAATGTAAAAATGTTTTCCGTTAAGTTGTAACTCCAGCTCATTGTCGATGATCCGTGCATTTAATTCCTTTTTGAGGTAATCAAACATCCACATATCGTGGTTGCCTTTAAATAAAGTAATGGGAATGCCAAGATCTGCAATTTCGGCTAATTTGCCCAAAAAGCGGATATAGCCTTTTGGGACAACAGTTGCGTATTCAAACCAGAAATCAAAGATATCGCCAACAAGATAAAGCTGTGCAGCATCCGTTTTGATCTGATCCAGCCACTGTATAATTTGCAGCTCCCTTTCCCGTGAATGTTCCAAGGGATAAGATCCAAGATGAAAGTCGGAGGCAAAATAAATTTTTGTTCTTGTTGACATGTGGCCAAAACTAAAAAAAATGGAGGCGAATACAAAATTCGCCTCCACAATATATTTTGCTATGATTTAGATAATTCGGTGATCAGCGCTTTTAGATATTCCGTAGCATCGGGATCAATGCGCTTCAAAGACTGCTGAAGTTGATCCGGATAAGCACTTTTTATTGCCATGATTGAACTTGCAATAACCATATAGGATTTGTCGGCTACAGCATTCAGAATTAGACTTTTGTATTTTTTATCTTTTGTCTGTGCAAGCTTTTGAATCGCAGAGGCACGGATAACAGAGGCTTCGGACTTCTCTGCAAGTGCCAAGATGGTTTTTTCGGCCGACTTGCGGACCGCGGGATTGCTTAGATCGAGACCTTGAATCGCTGTTGCGGCGAGATCTGGATCGTTATCTTTCAAAGCTTTTGTTAAGATTTGCTGGCTGATGGTATTTGTCGGATTTTTTGAGGCATAAGCAATTGCACCGACGCGGTTGGCAAATGAAGGTGCATGCTCATATTGATATAAATAGTCGGCATCTGATTTATCGATTTGAATTTGACCCACGAGTGTTTTTTCGGGATCAATATCAATAAATTCAACAGCAGCAGGTAGCGGGATCATAAATTGGGCGTTCCGCCTGTTGAGTTGAAAGGTCTGTCTGATCTTCCCATTTTTGGTATAGATATCGACGGCCAAGGGAAGCTGGAATGTCTGTACTGTAGAATCTTGAATTTGGGCTACATTTAGCACGACACTGTTCTCTCCGTTTCTTGTTGTGACCTTCAAAATTGGATGCCCGCCTTGGTAATACCATTGATTGAAGTACGGAGCCCAGTCTTTACCGGTTACTTCTTCCATTGCTAGACGGAGCTGATGCGGTTCGCCAGTTTTAAAGGAATTGTCTGTCAAGTATTTTTTCAACGATTGATAGAACGCTTCATCCCCCATTTGTTCTTTGAGCGCGTAGAGAATCAATGAGCCTTTCGCATAGCTGATATTATCAAACATATCTTCTTTATCCTGATAATAATAACGGGCTAAAGTTGGGCTTTTCCCATTTTTAGTCGATTTTAGATAGGACTGGAGTTTTTCAAATCTGGATTTATCACCACGATCTTTACCGCCGTCGTGCTCACGCCAGATCACTTCGCCGAAAGTGGCAAAAGATTCGTTCATGGTCAAATTGGACCAGGATTCTGCTGTGACCAAATCACCAAACCACTGGTGAAATAGTTCATGCGCAATCGTTCCTTCCTGATTGTCGTCCAACAATTCGCGTTTCGTCTTTTGTACATGTTCGCCATGTAGTGTTGCACTTGTATTTTCCATGGCACCTGAGACATAATCGCGACAGACGATCTGCGCATATTTATTCCAAGGGTAAGGAACACCCAAAGTCCTGCTGTAAAATTCCATCATCGCTGGTGTCTTACCGAAGATATCTTTGGCATAGGGCGCATATTTCGGTTCAAGATAGTAGTCAACGGGAATATTGTTGTATTTGTCCTGATAGATTTTAAAATCACCAACGGCCATCATAAATAGGTAAGGGGCATGTGGTAAATCCATTGTCCAGGTATCTGTACGGGTACCGTCATTATTTTTCTGTTGCTTACTCAATACACCATTCGATAGGCTGACATAGTTGTCAAGTACGGTCATGGAGATTTCGGCTGTCGTCTTTTGATTGGGACGATCGATGGTCGGAAACCATGCCGAAGAAGCTTCGGTTTCTCCTTGTGTCCATATCTGCCGTGGTTTATTTGGCGTACGTTCGTCAGGATTAATAAAATAAAGTCCTTTCGCATCGTTGATTGCAGCGCTTCCCTGTGCTTTCAATAGGTTTGGTTTTGCTGTATAATCTAAGTATACCGTGTATTTTTCATTTCCAAGATAATTGCGGTCCAGCTTGATCAGCAGGGAATTATTGTCATAGCTATACTTTAAAGGGACCAATTGTTGGCCATTGACTAGCGACACCTGTTTGATATCCATACCTTTTGCGTCGAGACGAAGGGAATCTGTTGGATAGAAATGGGGTTGTAACGTGATCCACTCTTTTCCATTTAGGAATTGATTATTATAGTCAAAACGAACATCCAGCTTGGTGTGGACCAGATTGTTGATCTTGGTAGGGGTGGCTCGATACTGTTGATCTATGGGAACTTGTTGCGCTTCACTTACTCCAATTTGAAGAATGGAAATCGACAAAGTAAGATATATGACTTTTTTGAACATGATTTTAGTATTTTCAAGATTTAAATAAATCTAAAGAAATTTCGGTGGCTATAAAAATATGTCAAGAAGAAATATGTTTATGATGCTGGTGGGTAAGATTTTATTAACGCAGCTATCGAATCAGCTAGCTTGTTTTTAATAAGAGATCGATAAATTTGTTTATATTCAACTCAAATTGAATTTTCAGATGCTAAGTGAGTGAAACTTAGGTTGGTTGAAACAAGTATAAAATTTTTTATGATAAACAAAAATTTTGGTCTTATCCTAATGATGATAGGTATGACAGGTACGGCGACGACCGGTTACGGACAACGGTTAACATATCCGACGACAAATAAAGGAACAGTTGTGGATGAATTTTGGGGTGAAAAGGTTGCGGATCCTTATCGATGGTTAGAGGACGATCGGTCCGCTGAAACAAAAAGCTGGGTACAGGCAGAGAATAAAGTAACATTTGACTATTTGAATGCAATTCCATTCCGCACAAAACTGAAAGATCAATTAACCGAAATATGGAACTATGAAAAGATAGGAACTCCGTTTAAGGAAGGTGGATATACTTATTTTTTTAAGAATAACGGCTTACAGCAACATGCTGTACTTTATCGTAAACTGGGGGAAAAAGGCTCCGAAGAAGTTTTCCTGGATCCAAATACATTCTCGAAAGATGGATCAACTTCATTGGCCGATGTTTCGTTTTCAAAGGATGGCAGCTTAGTCGCCTATTCTATTTCTGAAGGAGGATCAGACTGGCGGAAAGTCATTGTATTGAATGCCAAGGATAAATCGCCTGTAGGTGAAACGCTAGTGGATGTCAAATTCTCTGGTATTGCATGGAAAGGAAATGATGGTTTTTATTACTCGAGTTACGATAAGCCAAAGGGATCTGAACTTTCTGAAAAAACAGACCAACATAAATTATACTACCATAAACTGAAGACATCGCAAGCTACAGATAAATTGATTTTTGGCGGCCCGGCAACACCGCGACGTTATGTAGGGGCTTCATTAACAGACGATCAACGTTACTTAATTATTTCTGCTGCAAATACGACAACAGGAAATGAACTTTATTATCAGGATCTCAATCAGCCGAATAGCAAGATTGTCTGCCTACAAGATCATTTTGATGCAAATACAGGTGTCGTTGACAATATTGGGGATAGTTTCTTATTGGAGACAAACTACAAGGCTGCCAATAACCGTTTGGTGAAAGTTGATTTGAAGAATCCCGCAAAGGAAAACTGGAAAGATGTTATTCCAGAGACTGAAAATGTACTTTCGATCAGTACAGGTGGAGGCTATCTTTTTGCAAACTATTTGAAAGATGCCGTTTCGGTTGTGATTCAATACGATTATACAGGTAAAAAGATTCGACAAATAGAATTGCCGGGTGTGGGTACGGCGAGTGGTTTTTCGGGTAAGAAAAAGGAAAAAGAAATCTATTTTGGTTTTTCAAATTACATTACGCCTTCTTCAAGTTATAAGTTTGACGTAAATTCTGGTCAGTCTACACTTTATATCAAACCTAAGGTGAAGTTTGATTCCGGTCAGTATGAATCGAAGCAGGTTTTCTACACATCCAAAGATGGTACTCAGGTACCGATGATTATTACGTACAAAAAGGGGATTGTCTTGAATGGGAAAAACCCGACGATTGTGTATGGGTATGGCGGTTTTAATATCAGCTTGACACCTGCTTTTAGTACTTCCGTTGCGGTTTGGTTGGCAAATGGTGGTGTTTATGCTGTTCCGAATTTGCGCGGAGGCGGTGAATATGGTCAGAAATGGCATGATGGCGGTAGACAGTTCAACAAATTGAATGTGTTTAACGATTTTATTGCCGCGGCGCATTATCTTCAGGAGAATGGTTATACATCACCCGAGTATACTGCTTTATCGGGGGGATCCAATGGTGGCTTGCTCGTTGGTGCAACAATGACAATAGATCCCAAGGTCGCCAAGGTCGCACTGCCTGAGGTTGGTGTTTTGGACATGTTGCGTTATCATACCTTCACAGCTGGTGCAGGTTGGTCCTATGATTATGGTACGGTCAGCGATAGCAAAGAAATGTTTGATTATCTGAAAGCCTATTCTCCGGTGCATAACGTGAAAACTGGCGTTTGTTACCCCGCGACGATGGTTTTTACCGGAGATCATGATGATCGGGTGGTACCTGCGCACTCTTACAAGTTTGCTTCCGAACTGCAGGCAAAGCAAGCTTGTGATAACCCCGTATTGATTCGTATTGAGACAAAAGCTGGCCACGGTGCGGGACGGTCAACAGAAGTTCTGATCAATAGTACCGTTGATAAATATGCTTTCGCACTCTGGAATATGGGGATTAAAGAATTAAAATAAGTAGGCAGTTTCTAACGCCAAGCGCATTGCCTGTTAGTTCAGTGCATTTGCTATGGAGTAATCAATAAAAAGGTCCCGATCAAATTACCGATCGGGACCTTTTATAAATTGACGATCAGAAGATCTTCTTATTGCCAAGTCTTTTCGCCTTTTTTCATTTTTTGTAAGGTCGCAACATATTCTTCTTTTTGGGTAGCATCTGTGATCAGTGAAATTGCTTTTTCTTGCGTTTTAATAGCTTTTTCTTTTTCTCCAAGGCGATACAATATGTTTGCAAAAGTGTCTAGATACATCGGCGCATCTTTTTCTTTCTCATTGGACAATTTACTCCATTCTGCTGCTGCTTTTAAACAGGCAGGATCATCACAGTTTTCAAAAATAGACCAAGCCATGTTATTCAATTCTCCTGCTGTGATGGTCGACCCATATTTTGCAATATATTTATTGAAGCTATCTCTTAAGCCCGGGTAATTTTTGGTATAACCGTAATAACGTGGTTGCATTTCGAGACTTGCTTTTTCTGTATTGACGGTTGGATATTTTTGCGCCAATTCTTTTTCTATACTTGCGAAATCAACCGTTTCCTTTGCACGGATTTTGGTATTTACCGCGTTACCAACCAACAGCTGGGACAAGAAGTCATTTGCTTTGACTTTTTCACTAACAGCATCAAATTTAGCAGGGTTGTCTTTGATTAAATTAAACGCCTTAGAATCGACAACATTCGCTGCCGAAAGTAATAAACTGACATTCTCCTTTGTAAAAATTTGATCTGTAGTCAAGGACGCTAATACCACTCCTTCCGCTTTTGCCTGTGTCTCTTGATCATACGCTTCTTTGGCTGCCATAGCCATACTTTTGGCAATGTTTACATTAGTTGGGTCGGCATTAAATTTTGCTAATAGCGTTTCATATTGTGTATTTGGATCAAGTGATTTTTGTGCTTTTGCTATAAAATCGTCGGCTTCACCGCCACCTACGATACGATGCACAAGGGTACCTTTTGAATCAAAGATCAAAAAAGTTGGATATGCCCTAACTTTATAATCTTTGGCAAAACGGTCGGCCTCTTCGTACCATGATTTTACATCTTCATGATCATTCTTGGTTTTATCCATCTGAATTTTTGCATTGATAAACTTTGCATTGAAGAAATCACCAACTTTAGCTTGTGGGAAGATGGTACTCGACATATATTTACAAGGGCCACACCAGGTTGTAAAACAGTCTACAAAAATGAATTTGTTTTCTTTAGCCGCTTTTTCTTTAATCTGACTCCAGTTGAGCCCATGCTCAAATTTGACCCCCTCGCTTTGCGCAAATAGTAGGGTAGGAATGAGGAATAGCATCAAAATCAATTTTTTCATAATGTTGGTATTTTAGATTTTTAATTTAATCGTTCGCATTGGTTGGGATAAGGCTAGTTCTCCCAAGTTTTTATTCCTTTCATCATTTTGTCCAGTGTTTCTTGATAGATAGGACGATCGTCCTCACTGGCCATTTCAATAGCTTTATTTTGCCACTTTATGGCTTTTTCTTTTTCTCCTTTCTTATAGAGTAGGTTTGCGTAGGTATCCAAGAATGCGCTGCTCGGATCTTCAATAATTGATTTTTTGCTCCAACTGAGTGCCGATTCAATACATGCAACATCACTGCTATTGTTAAAAATAGTCCAGGCAAAAGTGTTTAACTGATGGGGGGTAAAGTCTTCTGATGAAAGATAATCGTTGATCGTATTCTTCATGGCTACATAATTCTTTACCTGAAGGTAATAGTGTGCTTTTATCTTCTTGAACATCGGGACGAAATCGATGTCTGGATATTTTGCTGCGAGTTCATTTTGATAACTATCCCAGTTGGGTTCATGTTTGGCATCTATTTTAATCTGAAACAATTCGTTGACAACAACATTTGCCAGTGTCCGGTTGGCAATACCTGGTGATTCTAATAGAATATCAATTTTCTCTTTATTGTTGCGAATAAGATTGAAAGCTTTTGAATTGGTGAATTTGGCCGCCGCCAATAAAATATGGACATTTTCTTTTTTGAATAATTCATCCGTGCCCAATGAATTTGCTAGGGTATTTTCTGCCTTTCGTGCCGTATTTTCATCGTAAGCAATATTCGCTGCTTTCAGCATCTGCTTGGCTGTATAAATATCTTGCGGTCTTTTCTCGAATTTTTTTAACAGCGTGTAATACTGTGTTTCGGGATAGAGGCCATCCATCACATGACCGACAAATTCGGGAGCGTCACTTGCACCGACAATCCGGTGTACCGCTTGCCCATTGGGATTAAAGATCAGAAATGTGGGAAAGGATTGAATATTGTATTCATTGGAAATAGTACGCGCATCGGCATACCATTTTTTGACATTGGCATTGTCGGACTCTGTGGAATCCATTTGTACCCTAACACTAATGAAGTTCTGATTAATTGGCTGCCCCACCTGCTCTAAGGGAAAGATCTCATTGCTCATATATTGGCATGGGCCACACCAGGTTGCAAATAGCTCTACGAAGATAAACTTGTTCTCAGCTTGTGCCCGCTCCTTTATTTGTTTCCAACTCAACCCTTCTACAAATTTCACCCCCTTGGTCTGGGCCTGAGCCAAATTCCCGAATAAAATTGTAAGGCATAATGCGATTATACTTCTCATACTCACTCAACAAAAGATTCATAATTATGTTTAAGTTATTAAATTAATCTGAAAACAAAAACACCTCTGAAGTATTAATTTCAGAGGTGTTTTCGTGGACTGATAAATCGCTTATTTGATATTTATCTTCGATTTTAAATCTTTTGTCAGACCGTCTTTATGTAACATCAGAGAAGTTGTTTTATAACGTACAAATTCTTTTGTCGCATACAAATAACCATGATAGTCATTTGTTGTGCCCCAAGAGTTTTTAACGATGTAATACTCTTTTCCGTTTTGATCTTTTACAAGACCTACGATATGCATACCGTGGTCATCGGTAGTTTGCCAGTTGTCGAAAGCTTTTTGTCTTTCTTCTGAAGTTACTTTTAATTCTGGTTTAGGACCGACAAACATTGTTGATTTTTCCTGATCTGTCATATCCTCGAAAGATTTTTCAGGGACATAAGCAACACCATTTTTCCAAGAGAAACCTTTTTCTGATACGTCGGTTGCCCAAGCTACAGTATAACCCTTTTGTAAAGCATTGTCGATGATATCCGTTAAATCGTTCATTTTAACATTATAGAAACGGTCAAATGACCAGTTGTCTGGAATTAACAATACGAATTGGCTGTAGTATGGATGGTCAGTTACCGAAGCAATCCCGACATAATCATCCGGATTGATACCGATTACCTGATCTGCAAAGGTGCGTGGTGTATAGGATTTACCGTTGTAATCAAATTTTTCAGGCACTTCCCCAAGATAGGAATCCATTGCTGCGCTATATGCTTTCTCCCAGTTTGGCGTTAATGTTTTACCTTTTACTACTGCGCCTAACATCGCATCCAACATATTTGTCATTTCACCAAAGTTGTTGCGTGTAGTACCGTAGTGAAGACCTGTATAAGCAGATTGTGGCATTGTACCGTATTTACGGAATGAGTTCAAAACATCATGGAATTGACCACCTTCACCCAATGACAATCCACCATGAAGGCGGACATATGTACGCGCTTTGTCTAAGTATGTGTTGCGCGCAGTGTAAATTTGGGAAATCTCAACTGGTTTTTTACCCATACGGATCATCTCTGATTCCAGGAAAGAATTACCCGAATAAGACCAACAAGTACCAGATGAACCTTGATTTTTGATCGATGTGTTCCCTAGATTGATGACTTCAGTAAATGTAAATCCAGATTTGCTATTGTCATTTTGATTTGCTTTTAGTGCATTGATCAAATTGTCCTGTGCTTGTACTTGGAAGGAAGCTGCGAAAAGTGAAGCGGCTAGTACAATGGTTTTATTCCAATTCATTGTTAGTGTTTTGTTAATTTAATGTGGTGCTAAATTAAATAAATTAAATTTAGTAAGGTATATTCCTCTGTAAAATAATTGTTCTTAAAATATTCTGTTTTTCTGCTAATCCATTGCTGGAGAATGGGCTCCCAAAATGCTGTATTTTTGATTCGAAATGTGGGGCTCTAAAAAGTAAGAACAAACTCGCTGAGAATTGGATATTTGAAAAGGTTCTGTATCGGTTATACGTTAAAATATCAAGAAAAAGGGGCTATCCAACCTTTTTGGACAGCCCCATTATATTTTGTTTAGCTTATGAATTTTTGCTGATTGCTAGCATATGTTTCTTAATAACAATCATTGGTATTCTTTTAATACAAATTGGCTTAATCAGCAGGTGTAGCCTTTTTTGGAAAAAGCAGCGAAGCAACGATACTCAATGCAAGTATGCTGACAATGACGATCAACGAATGTGTTGTTGTAAAACCTACTTCGGCCAACCAGTGATGCAGCAGCATCTTTAGACCAATGAAGACCAGCAAAAAGGCTAAACCTACTTTGAGATATTGGAATTTGTGGATAATATTGACCAAAAGGAAGAACATAGACCGCAATCCCAGTATGGCAAAAATATTGGAGAAAAATACAACATAGGCATCTTTGGTAACCGAGAAAATTGCAGGGATGGAATCCACTGCAAAAATCAAATCCGTAAATTCTATGACCAGTAATACAAGAAATAGTGGCGTCATATATTTCACGCCATTCTCGACATGGAAGAAGTGCCCGCCATCTAATTTTGGTGTTACCTTAAAATATCGGGACGCGAATTTAACAACTGGGTGGTTCTGTGGATCTACTTCTTCTTCCTGGTTACGGTTGATAAACATTTTTACACCTGTAAAGACCAAAAAAGCACCAAAAACATATAGAATCCAGCCGAATTTAGCAATAAGGGTAGCGCCAAGGAAAATAAATAAGAAACGCATAATGATGGCGCCCAAAATTCCCCATACCAAAACTTTATGGTAATAGCGCTCCGGAATACCAAACGAAGTAAATAATAATACCATCACAAAGATATTATCTACGGATAGGGCATATTCTACAACGTAACCGGTGAGATATTCCAGACCAAGATTTTTGTTGTAGAGCTCGAGACTCGCCGCTAAATCACCCGGAATAATTTTAATATCGTGGTGGTGTTTGGTAATGATTTCCTGAAGGTGGTCTAAGTCATGGATGTTGTGTAGTTCAAATCCATAGTGACGAAGAAGCCAATAGAAACCTAATGAGAATAAGACCCAGATGGCGCTCATGATGCTAGCCATCTTTAGGCTAACAGGCTTGTCGCCTTTGGAGAATAAGCCTAGATCTATTGCTAGCATAAGTGCTATAAAGATGAGGAATCCGCCAAAAAACATTAATTCGTGACTCATTTTATTTTTTTCTTTCTGTTGTATATTTTACCAGCTGCTCCAACCCCGCTTTGTATTCGCTGTCGGGAAAGTCTTCCAAAATCCGGAAAGCGTCTTGTTGGTATTCCAGCATCTTATTTGTAGCGTATTCGAGCCCTCCGCTTTGACGGACAAAGGCAATGACTTCAGCCACTTTTTGTGCATCCTCATTATGGTTTTTAATCAAATTAATGATCCTACGCTTTTCACTTGAAGTCACTTGATTCAAGGCATAGATGAGCGGTAAGGTCATTTTCTTCTCTTTGATGTCATTGCCGAGCGGTTTGCCAACATCATCTAAGCCAAAGTCGAATAAATCGTCCTTGATTTGAAATGCTATTCCGATTTTTTCACCAAATTGATGGAGCTTATCTATAGTTTCCTGATCTGCATTGGAAGAAGCCGATCCACAGGCACAGCAGGAGGCAATCAGCGACGCTGTTTTCTTCCGTATGACCTCAAAATAAATAGACTCTTCGATATCCAGTTTACGGGCCTTCTCGATTTGAAGCAATTCACCTTCGCTCATCTGATCCACAGCTTCAGATACAATTTTTAACAAGTGATAATCCTGATGTTTTACGGAAAGGAGCAGGCCTCTAGACAGGAGAAAATCACCCACCAAAACAGCGATTTTATTTTTCCATAATGCATTGATGGAGAAAAAACCTCTGCGTTCATAGGAATTGTCCACCACATCATCATGTACGAGTGAGGCGGTATGCAACAATTCTACGAGAGCAGCTCCTCGGTAAGTAGCCTCATTAATTCCGTTGCATATACCAGCAGAAAAGAACACAAACATAGGCCGCATTTGTTTGCCTTTACGTTTGATCAGGTATTGTGTAATACGATCCAACAAGGGGACGGAGCTTTTCATGGAAGCTTTGAATTTTTTTTCAAAAGCCTCAAGTTCGTGGGCAATAGGGCGTTGGATCTCTCTTAATTTTGACATGAATTGGGGTGAAATACCAAAATAGTTAAAGCTTAAAGATAGTGATTTTGTTACAACTCTTCGACTGCTTTCTCAAGATTTTTGTACCATTCTTCACCATAGGTGCGGATGAGCGGATCCTTTAAAAATTTGAATACAGGGACCTGTAATTCTTTGCCAAATGCGCAGGCATCTTTACAGATATGCCAACGGTCATAGTGAAGTACGTCGAATTCGGGATAATGTGTTGTCCTGATAGGATAGAGGTGGCACGAAACGGGTTTGCGCCAATGGACCTCGCCAAGTTCGTACGCCTTTTCGATAGCGCATTTTGTGATGCCATTTTCCCAGGTCACATAGGCACATTCTTTATTCCCATCGACACAGGTGGTCGTAAGATCGCCATCCACATCGACAACATACTTCCCTTGCTCTTCAATCGCTTCAATACCTTTCTCGGTCATATAGGGCTTTACTTTGGGGTAAATCTCCTCTAATATAGCCTTTTCACTCTCCAATAAAGGTGCGCCTGAATCGCCTTCAATACAACAGATTCCTTTACATTTTGATAAATTACACACAAAGTCATTGTTGATGAGATCTTCGTGCACCAATACATTTCCTACTTCAATCATGCTAATTATTTTGAGTAGCTTGCTTTTTGTCCCAATTTGTATTTTAATCCACTGGCTTCGAGTAGTTCCAATGTGACCGAGCCGATGAGAATATCGACATTGGCTTTGACCGGGATACGGTTGCCATCATTGGTTACCCACAGATAAAGCTTGCTATTTTTTTTAAAGATACGTCCCGGTTTAATCTCAGGACTGAATTTGAGACATTCTAAAGTGCCTAATTCTGTTTTTATTTTTTCTATACCAATATATTGGATGCCCAAGGTGGCAATCTCATCATTCAAAAAATAAGTCAGCTTAAAAGATTCACCTGGTTTTACTGTAGATAGATCCAGATTGCGGGCGAAATAATAGGAGGAAAGCAAATCAAAAGTTTGATCTACCTTCGAATTAAAAGTTCCTTTATTACCCACAACAGTATTTGTTTCTTGGTTGAAGCGGACTTTGTCATTCCGTCTATACCCGCCTTCGCGAATGTTCTCTGTATAGTAATACGGTAAAAATGTCTTGCTATTGATATACGAATTGTACTCATTTCGTACGGTATATATTGCAAAGGCGCCAGCTGTTTTGCCGGCAGCGTATAGATGAAAGGAAGGGTTTCCAGCTCCGTCCTTGGTATCCTCAACGGTTAATGTCCCTGTAGCGGCTGAAATAAAGCCATAACGGAGTTTATATTTTAATTTCTCGCCACCTTTAAACGCTGATTCTTTTAAATGCGGTAAATCTTGAGCAAAAGCAGTACTTACTATAACGGATAAGTAAATGAGCAAAGTCGATATAAGTTTCATGTACGTAAGTTTACGAAATTTGTTTGAAAAAGAAATGTTAATTTCATTCAAATAAATTTAACTTTTGATGTTAATGAGACGTTCATGTGCAATCACTTATATTGATCTTGGATCTGATTTATTTCGGCTGCGCTCGCTTAAATACAGGAACTGTAGAACAAGGTTCGCCATACATTATACTTTTTGCTACTTTACTTAGTTTTACCGTAAACTGTACAAATGTAGACGCTGGAATAAAAGTATCGCCACAACCTTTCACAACGACACGTTGATCCCGAAATTGTTCCATGTCAATCTGTTCAATTGCCGCAGCATATTGAATGCGTAATAGCTCATCCGCGTCTCCAAAGATAACAGTTGCCGCATAGGGCTCCAATTTGTTTGCCAATAACATGTAAGCCCAGGTCGGCACAATAGCATCAGCAGAACAAGTAATTGCGACATGTTTACCCGTATATTGCGACCAATCGTGCGTCTTAATGAATTCGCGAAAATCCTTTTCTTTAAGAATCAGGCCATGGAAGAGATTATCCTTAATATCATATACTACATTGTCTGCTTTAGGGTGGTAGTCGGCCAAGTCAACAGTGACTAACCCACTTTGCGCAACTTTGTTGACAATATTTGTTTGAATATCCATATTTACATCAAAAAAAAGCCGGACGATAATTCGTCCGGCTACAAATTTACTTAAAATTCTTTTAAAAGAATTTCACTCTATTGTCAATGATTTCAGCTTTGTCTTGCAATGCGCGGAAAATAGATCCCCAAGCGCGTTGTGCTTTAGCTGCAAGCATTTGTTTCTTTTGTCCGTTGATATCCGAAATAGCGGCAGGATTGGTAAAACCATTCACTTGTACAACATATACACCTGTATTACCTTCAATCGCTTTGGAAGGTTTGTTTGGCTGTAGTCCAAAAACAGTACCAACTACCTTGTTTTCTAATGCAACACCAGGGATAACTGGATTTGCGAAGACAACATTTTCAACGTGAATAGCTGCTTTACCAACTTTTTGTGCAACTTGATCAATAGAAGATGTACCTGCTAAAGCTTTGTCGAATTTCTCTTTCAAGATTTTAGCTTTAACCATATTTCTTACGGCAGGTTCAATATCTTTCTTAACAGCATCCAAGGAAAGGGTTCCTTTAGGCTGTATGTCGACCAAGCTTGCTAAGATATAAGAGGTTTCAGTCTCAAATACTTTATCTGAAATTTCACCTTTTTTAGCCTCGAAAGCCCATTTAATTAAATCACGTGGAGCTTCGGCACCATCTAGTACATTGTCCATCGCTGTTACGCGTGAGGCTGTTTTTGCTTCTAGACCAAGCTTTTTCGCTTCCTGAGCAAAGTTCTGTGCTGTAGCTGCAGATAAGAATGCTGTTGCTTTGCTATGCGCATTGTTCAACGTTTCTTTTCCACTGTTGATCACTTTATCAATGATGGCAACTTTAGCATATTTTGAACTTCCTGTTTGTTTCTCAATTTTAATGACATGGACGCCATATTGTGATTTCACAACTTTGATATCACCTGTTTTACCTTCGAAAATGGCTTTCTCAAGATCTGGAGCCATACGGCCTCTTGTTAAAGTACCAAGCTCTCCACCATTGGTTTTGCTTTCTGGATCTTTGCTAAACTGAACTGCAAGCGCTGCAAAATTGTCTCCTTTTTGAATCAATCCTTTAATCGAGTCAGCTTTTGCTAGTGCTTTATCAACGCCGCCCTCGGCAGCAGGATCCAATAGGATATGTGATGCTTTTACAGAATCAGGGCTGATAATCGTAGAAACAACTTTTGCAATTTCATACGCATTGTTGTTTAAAAAAGGTCCAACCGTTGTTCCGGCGGCAACATTGAATACAACTGAATCCAGAGAAGGGCTCAACTGACCTTTTTTCAAATAAGTAAATGGATATTTGTTATCTGAATTGATTGAAGCAAATAAAGAGTCGTCTTTCGCAACGATTAAATCTTGTTTCAACTTGTTGATGGTCTCTTTTACGGCCAATGAATCTTTAGCAAGAGGTTTTGCATCCACCACTACGTATTGAATCGCACGTGTTTCCTCTTGTGTTTTGAACATACTTTTATGCTCATTATAATATTCTTGGTAATCTGCATCAGTCAATTTAGCATCAGCATCTTTAACAGAAGCGTAATCTAAAAGAATGTATTTGAAGTTTGCTAGTTTATTACGCTCTTGGTATTCTTCGTTTGCTTCCAAAGAAGTAACATATACACTATTGGATAGCAATTCTCCATATTTGCTGCTTAAACGCTCATCTCTAACGCCTTCAAGTAGTGCTTCCCATTGCTGAGCCACTTGTTGGTTACCTGATGAGTTCATTTGGGTGATAAAAGCACGCAGTTGACTCGGGTCAAATTGTCCTGTTTGTGGGTTGGTAAACGCTTGAACGATTTGAGGCGAAGGGTTGTTGCCTTGTACTAAATCATTTAATTCGTCTTTACCGACAGTCAAACCGATTTTTTCAATTTCCTTTTTCAAGATCTCTCTTGACAAAAATTGATTCCATACTTGTTGAACAGCGTATGTCCGCATTTGAGGGGTAACTGCGCCACCCATTTGTTGTTTGAACATTTCTTCTGTTTGTTCAACTTGCTTACTGAACGCAGGATATTCAATTTCAGTTCCGTTGACTTCCCCTACACGATTTTGATGTCTCGCCCAAAAAGGAGCCCCCCCTCGAACGACATCGCCTAGTAAAAATGCTAAAATTGCGATAGCCATAGCTGCGGTCAAGATGACACCAGCTTTGTTACGCAAAAAGCCCATTAATCCCATAGTCTGCTTATTGTGTTTATATTGTGTAAATACTTGTATTTCGTTAATTTATGCATAGTATAGCAAAATGCGGTGCAAGATACAATTTTTATAAAAAAAAACGGAATATTTTCCTGAATGTAGTAAAACAAATTTGAAAACTATTTGTATAAAGTGGAGTTTTTTGTTTCTTTTTAGTTCAAAGGGTTTGTTTTGAACGACTTAATTGTCTGGAGAAACAGACTAAAGCCATTTGGTCATACCCCTATAGAAATTAAGCCAAACTCGAAATAATGGGAAGTATATCTCGCAATTAACTATTTCCCTAACGAAGGGAAGAGATTGTTGTTCGTGATTACCGTATAGCCTGTCGCATTAGCGATATTGACATGTTTAAAATCTTTGTCTGAAGTAAATGATGAGCCCTGTAAGTTTCTCCGATTATCCCGGAAGAAGGCCGTAATCGGAACATGATTGTAAAAGGTCATGTTACTGTTGCTGTCCACTTTACTTTCATCATAAATGATCTCTTCTGTTTTAATGATAGAGCCATCAGCCATAGTAACTACAACGTTTTTTGTGAAGGTGGTCGTTTTTTCTTTTTCTCTGCGAATGGCATGGTCGGAGGTAATTCGCTGAGTTTCCTTTAAGTTGTCATCGTAAAAGATGATTTTTATGCTTTTTGGAAATTCGTATACTTCAGTGCTATCGTGTTTGATGCGCATTTCAGGCGCTGTAAGATTTGCTTTTACACGTGTGGAATCGCTATAGATAATATCGACATGACGTGAAATATCGACGGCCTCTTCTTTTTTCATATTGGCGATGCGGTCTACCTCTTTGAGGTCAGGTTCGCAGGATGTCAATGAGAGCGCCCCTAGTAAAAATAATGTTACTAGGGGCGATATATTTTGGATTATGGATGAAGCAAATGTTTTGCGTGCCATCGTATTAATCAAATTGTGTTCTTCTAAACCAGCGGTCATTTAAGGTAAAGCCGATATTAAAGTTAATATAGCGTTCGCGTAGGAGATTATTGCTGATTTTGCCCATTTGGCCAAATTCTGCGGAAAAGTTTATCTTAGAGAAAGCTCCTGAAAATTGATTTCTTGCCAATGGCAACCCTACCCCTACAGTAACCGCCATATCGTTAATATTCTGGTTACTTAAGAAGTATTGTGTTTTGTTATATCTGAAACCAACTCGGTAATCTACTTGGTTCAAATACTTGAGTGAAGTAACATCTGGAGTTATCTGGCCTCCGACAGCGACGCCATAATTCTTCCGTAGTTCGTTTTCTCCCGCTCTTGTTTGGAATCTGGACCAATCTGCGTATTTAAAATCAGCGCCAACTAACCAACGTCCACTACGTGCCAGTGTGATTCCAACATTATGTCGCAAAGGAAGCGTTAAATGTCTGCTGCTACGATCAGAAACATAGGTGCTATCCAAAGGAATATTTTGATTGTCTGGATCGGATGAAGGTGTAATTCTGGTGTTAAATACTGTCGCTCTCTCTTTGATGTTATTATTTAAGGATCCCGAATAACCAAAGGTCAAGGAATATTCTTTATTTAAAGGTTGTTCATATTGTAGACCATAATCGAAGATAATCCCTTGGATCTCACGCTTATTTTGTTGTTGGGTATTTAACGCTCCGGATGAAGGCAAAAATTCTACACGGCTATAATCATTTAGCGTTCCAAATAGATAAGACATATTGGCACCAATACTTAGGCCTTTTACAAGGCGTACCCCCCAACCGGCATAGGCTTTAGTTAAACCACCTTCGCCAGTGAACACTTTCGTATAAGGATTAGAATCTACCGTTCCTGTTGAAGATGTCCGATAGCCTATATCTGAATAAGGAAGGATACCTAAACTGATACCGCCAAATCGTTTCATCGGGAAAGTCATGGTGATGTGGCTAAAAGCAAAGTCAGCCGTATTGTCTGATCTGGTTGTCGAGTTTAATTGGGTGTAATTTCCATATAAACCAGCATCAAAGGTTGTAAACTGTGTTGCAGAATAAGATGCAGGGTTGCTCGGGTTGGTATTGTATACACCATTGATTTTCCGGATAGCGGTATTGACCCCTCCCATCCCTCTATATTGTGGCAATAAATCTTCACGCATCTGACCAAGTCCAAATTGAGAATAAGGTGATGCTGATGTCGTTTTTTGGGCAAATGCGGTAGTAGAACTAGCTAAAATTCCACCTGCTAACAACAGTTGGAGTGATTTATTTCTTAGAGAGCTTGTAAAGCGTTTCTGCATGGTCAATCTATAAAATTGAGAAACTAATGTTTATTTAGTTTTAGTGAAATTTTCGAGTTATTTGACTCTTGTCTTAAATGTTCTTTGCTTTTAATCGCATACAAAACTATTCAATTTTTGCGAGCTTGTTAAGCCGATTTTGTTAAAAAAGGTTAAACACTTGTTGTACAGTTGTTTAGAAAAACTGGAAGTAGATGATGGTGAGTGTTATAATGCCGTACACGACCTCAAAAAACCATTTCTTTTTGGCGTAAGTGAAATAGTAAGCCATATAGATGGCGATCGAAGGGGCACAAAGTAAAAAATGAGCCTCAGTCAGTTTTTTATTCCAATAAAAGGAGATTATCGCCAAGCATAACATAAAAAACAACAATTGAAAGGACTTGCGGATATGCACAACACTCTTGAAAAAGTTGTCTTTTAATACCAGTAGGAAAAGTATCAAAGTAAAGATTACCGGGACAAGTACCAGATAATCGACTAATTGGATACGAATAGCTGTGGGAAATTTGTAGGTAAACGGCAGCCAAATGGTATAGAATTGTTCCATTTTACCCATCCAAAGATAGATAACTGCCAAGATGAAGTACACTGTTGCCAGTCCAAGCAATGGTGTGATCCATTCACGCCAATTGAATGGTCTAAAAATGAGCAGGCCTATCCACAATAAGAAGAACATACTCAGAAATGGGAAGTAGATCAGGCTTCCTATACCGACAATCATGCCGAGATCAAACATTTCGGCTTTAACATCTGTCTGCCGATAGAGAGAAAGCAACTTGCTCAGCATCCATATCGAAATGAAATTACAGATCAGCGTTGGGGAGAGAACCAGAAATGGTAAGAATAAGCTGGCCAACGTCATGTACATCAAAGCAACCAAGAAGCTGGGTTTCCCAAGTAGGTTAAAATGGCTTGTGATGCGATTGAGTATCGTTGCCTGAAAGATCGTTAAGATCAGTGTGATAAAAACATTGGTCGAGGGAGAGAGGTTGATTAAGTTATTTTCTCCCAATAAATTTCCCAATGCGGGTTCAAAGATTACAGAATCAAGTTTGTCCGGAAGGTGAAGAAATATGCCTAAACATAAAACAAAACCCACGATGGATAGAAATAAAATATTGATGGGTGAATAATTTCTAAACTGACTTATAATCATTGTATGCGATCAATAAAATGCTATTTATTCTTTTTTTCCAATTTGCTGATACGGCGATCGAGCAAGAAAAGGAAGAAAGCCAAACCTAGAAAAATGACCAACATGACCAATACAACAACGTAGATTTTACCTTCGCTACGCAATCCAGTCGCCATCTCGACATCATCTTGTGCAAATGTGCTCAAAGTGGATAAGAGTAGTAAGGCGATTGACAATGTTATTTTTTTCATTTGTTTAAAATATTATCCGTGTCGTTTTCAGTGTAATACATGATTCGATACACGCTGTTTGATTTATGTAATATCCTGTTTTTTATAGAATGTGCTCTACCCGATTTCTCTATCTTAGAAATAAAGGATCGGATTAGCCGTTCAATTCTATGCGTTTAAATCTTTCTTTTCGAGCAAACGTACCCTGTAGCGAAGTGAACAGATCCAAGCTGCAATCATTGGCCAGCCAATCATCGCTGCATAAAATGTAGGACGCAGCTCGCTGCTCATTTTTAAATCGCCAAAGGCGGCGTTTCCTCCACTTCCGGGGTGAAGAGAGTCCGTCATCTTCGGTAGAATATAAAGTAATACGATGATAATTGGAAATGCAAAGATATTGTACACAGCCGATATTTTGGCTCTTTTTTGCTCTTCTTCCAGCGCATTACGGAGCACCAAATAGGCCAGGTACATGAGTGTTGCTATTGCAGAGCCATTAAGCTTCGGATCATTTGGCCAGGGTTCTCCCCAGGTGATGTTTGCCCAAAGCATACCTGTCGCAAGTCCAAGAAAACAAAATGTTATTCCGGTATTGACAGCTTCAATGGCCATTAAATCATACTCCTGTTTGCCTGTATTGAGGTATTTAATACTATAGATAACAGAGACCAAGTACATAACGAACATGGCAGACCACATTGGGACATGAAAATAAACATTTCGAATGCTTTCGTGAAGGATGAATAGGCGGGGAACAGGTCCTAAAAGACCATTGATAATGACCGCACAGATAATCATCACCGCTAATATTTTCCACCATTTTTTTCTCATGGATAAATTGAATTTAGTTTGTTCTCAATTCTGATACTTAATCTCGCCAAAGGTACGGAAATAACAACAAAGAAATAGTGATGGTGATTACATTAATTGCAAGTAATACGATTATTTCTTTGCTGCTGGAAGCCCTTTCCAGGCCTTCTATTGCATTGCGGGAAAGTTTGATTAATACGATTAACAGCGGGATAATGGCGGGGAAACTCAAGATGGCCATTAGGGTGCTGTTGTTGCCTGCTTTGGAACTGATCCCGGAGATCATGGTAAAAACGGTAGCAAAACTAATGCTCCCCAAAATGACCGAAATGAAGTAAAGGGTTGGATCACCGACAGGGTTTCTGAATATCGTGGAATAGACAAAATAGGCAATGATGGCCAGCAGGGTCATCATCATCATATTGTAAATGACTTTCGCTAAAATGATCGCTCTGGGATCGACCAGTGAATAATAGTAAAGTTGTCGGTTTGGATTTTCTTGGACAAAGCTTTTGTTGATTGCATTGATGGAAGCAAAGAGCATAATGATCCAGAATAATGCATTCCAAGTAGCCGTATCAACTGATTTGAATGCTTGGTAGCAAACGAAAACAGTTGATACGACATATAGTAGAATTCCGTTAATAGCATATTTTGAACGCCATTCCAGAATGATGTCTTTAAGAATTAAAGTTTTTACCTGTTGCAGCAAAGTCATATGCAGCAAAGATACAAATGTATTTTGACCACGAGAGTGACCAGAACCATCAATTCTTAAAAAAGCTATTTTTTTACTTATGCGTTAGAAATTTTGGACTTTGCAGCATCAGTTGTATTGTCGATTTTGCTTGCCAAATTTTGAGCGGCATTATTGGCGTGGTCCAAAGCTTCTCTGCCGGCTTCTTTTGCTTTGTTTTTCAGTGCATCTGCATCATCTGACGCCTTGCTGAACGCTGCTTGTGCCTTTGCTTTCAAATGGTCTAGTTCAGCCGAAGCTCTGTTAGCGAGTTTTTGTGCCTTTTTAGCTTCTTTTTTTGAAAGATCTTTCAATGACTTAGTTAAGCTTTTAATGCCATCATTTGCACGATCTAATTGTTTTTTTCCATCATCAGTTCCTAAAAGATACCATGCAGCAGCTCCCGCAGCTAATCCTACCAAAGCAAATGCCACTAATCCATTTTTGCTATTTTTCATAATTCTTCTATTTTGTTATATATTCAAATGATAATCAAGTATGATACCAAATGAACAATCACCGGGTGAATTTGTTTAAAAAGAATCAATAATTAACAAAATTTTACATATCAATTTTCTGCTGTTTTGACTGCAGATTATACAGATGCTGATAGAGACCGCTTTCTTTTTGGAGCAGTTCAAAGTGAGTGCCGCTTTCGGATACAATTCCATTTTCGACAACGATAATTTTATCGGCATCAACAATGGTCGATAGTCGGTGTGCAATAATGATCGAGGTGCGTCCACGCATTAATTCCTCCAATGCCTCCTGTACCTGTCTTTCTGACTCTGAGTCTAAGGAAGAGGTGGCTTCGTCCAGGATAAGAATTGCAGGGTCTTTTAAAAGTGCACGCGCAATAGCAATGCGCTGGCGCTGACCACCGGAGAGTTTAACGCCACGTTCACCAACAATGGTGTCATAGCCTTCAGGGAAATTTAAAATAAACTGATGTGCGTTGGCACGTCTCGCAGCTGCTATAATTTCATCTTCTGTAGCCTCGAGCTTGCCATAAGCTATATTTTCACGTATTGTCCCGCCAAATAACAAAACATCTTGTGGTACGATAGCGACCTGATTGCGGATATCACAAAGCTCAAAATCGGATGCCGGTCTGTCGTCGTAACATACTTCCCCTTTTTTTGCTGTGTAGAATTGCAGAATCAGTGAAGCTATTGTTGATTTTCCGGTTCCACTTGGGCCAACTATGGCGATTTTATCACCCGCATTGGCTGTAAAGTTGATGTCTTTGAGGATTTCAATATCGGGACGGCTTGGGTAGGCAAAGGAAACATGATTGAAGCTTAATTTACCGGTCATGGTCTTGTGGACTTCCTTGCAAGTCGGCTTTACATTAAGGTTTTCTTGTGGCTCATCCAAAATTTCCAGAATCCGTTCACTCGCTCCCAAAGAGCGTTGGATATTGGCATATAACTCAGGAAAACTGCCCATAGAACCGGCAACAAACATCGAATATAGAATATAGGTCGTTAGGTCGCCTACTGTCATTTCATGGATAGAAACTAATGCTGCTCCATACCAGATAACTGCGATCACAGCACCGAAAATACAGAAGATAATAAAAGAGGCAAAAGCCCCCCGGAAGGTAGCTCCTTTGACCGCTAATTTCACGACTGAATCCATCTGATTACTGTAACGGTTGAATTCGAAATATTCATTCACAAAGGCTTTTACGTTGCTTATTCCCAACAATGTTTCTTGAACGATACTATTTGACTCGGCCATTTTATCCTGTGCTTGTCGCGACAATTCGCGGATAAATTTTCCAAAAATAATAGCAGCCACAACGATGATCGGTAAAATACAAAGGTTCATGAGCGCGAGTTTGGGTGATACCCAAACCAATAAGAACACACCAAAGCAAAGGCTAATCAATTGACGCAAAATCTCGGCGAGCGTTGTTGTCAAGGTGTCTTGAATCTGTGAAAGATCTGCAGACAAGCGGCTGTTTAACTCCCCGACGCGGCGATTGGCAAAAAACTCTATGGGAAGTGAAATCAGCTTAAGATAGGTGTCTTTGCGGAGGGCGGCCAAGGTCCGCTCTGCAATTTCAACAAAGATTCGGATTCGAAAAAAAGAAACGACCGATAAAAAAGACAGAATAATGAAAGCTATTCCGCCGATATAATAGACCTGTGGTGTAAGCCATGGATAGGTTTGTTTGCCTTGGGCGGCGTCAATCATAGCGCCGAGCAAGGCCGGAAACGCCAGCATGGCCAAGCTTGATAAAACCAAGAAAAACATGCCGATCCCAAATTTAAACCGATAGGGTTTTAAATAGGTCATTATTTTTGCCGCTCTCAAAAGGAGCTCTTTATTCAATTTTGGTTTTGGTAGATCTTCTTCTTGTTTATTACCGCTGTTGAATCCTCTTGCCATATCCGCTACTTCAAATTTTGTTGCGAGGACAAATGTAAAGAGATTAAAAATATTTTGCTATCATACTTTAGTCAATTTTTTAAACAGAATCGTACATTCTCTATTTTAAACAGCAGTTTTAAGCGGAATGCCGTTATGCAGATGCTTATTGCTGTGGCGCTTTATTTTAAATTTTGTTGTTTCGAAGCTGTTTGTTGCGCTTTAAATCTATAGCATAAATATCCTAATACGGCGATAATAAGTAAAGCGATATAGAGCAGTATATTGCCTATACCTCCGTTGCCGGATGTTTTGTCAATCTGTGCCCGTAGCTTTTCGTTTTCTTTTTGAAGTTTACTTATGGTACCTATATAGGCTGAGACCTGCTTGTCGTAATCTGTTGCCAATTGTTGGTATTTATCTTTTTCAAAATCTTTGATTTTCAATAGTTTTTGGGTTTCCAGGAAAATGTTGTTATCGGTGATGACGATATCTTTAAGGATATCGATGCTCTTTTGCATGTCACCCCTTGATTTGAAAAGACCAAAAAGTCCTGTTTTTTGTGTGAGGCTCGTGTCATAAGCCCCGAATTTCTGTTGACGGGCATCGAGTAGGTCATTTACACGGCTTCGTTGTACCTCAAAAGAGCTGGAGTCTGGGTTGTTTTGCGCCTTGGCCTGTCCAAAGAAGCAAAAAAGAACGGTGATTGGAAGTAGGAATCTTAAGAATTTCATCATGTATTTGGACGATCTATTTATCAAATGTTTAGTTTAAACTAACGTTCATGGTAAAATTTTATTTTGCCATGATGGTACGCCTACAATTTTAGCGCTGTGATCAGTTTGACCAAGGGGAAAAAAAGAAGCGAATGAACCAAAGATGAATTTATGAAATTAATCTTTAAATTCGATACGAATTACATTGGAGTCGTCGTCATGAAGCCCGAGTAGCTGACTTGCATTTCCTTTGTTGATGGCGATTTCAAGGTAGTTGGAAATACCAAATAAACAAAGTTTCTCTCCTTCTCCCACTTCGTTGTAGTGCCAGGAAAGATTGGTAATGGTTTCATTACGTTTGAAATAGAGGACAAAGTGCCTTCCTTTTTGAACTTTATTGAATAGATCTTTTGAGATATTGGTAATGGCGTTGCCGAAAGCATCCACATAAATAACGTTGCCTCGGATCATATCTTTGTCGAAGATAGGCTGCAAAGTTACTTTTTCAATGAGCTGTTGCATTGGAGTTCCGATTTCTTTCAGTTTGCCCCCCTTGGCAATATGACAGGCGGATTTTGAAAGGATATCTGCAAGCGGAAAGTGAAGATACCGAAGGTCTTGCATTAAGTTGAGCTCATAGAGTTCCTGTGGTTCATTACCATTCAGCAATAGACTGAAAATACCGTTGTCGGCCCCGACGAAATAATGATCGTTGTATTTCATGCCGATATATTTTGACTCTTCATGAAACAGGGTATTAATTCCGATAATGTGTACGGTTCCCTTCGGGAAATAATGATAAGCGTTACCTAATACAAAGGCTGCCCGAGGGATATTGAAGGCTGGGATTTCATGGGTAATATCAACAATATTGGCATCAGACAACTGCGATAAAAGACTACCTTTTAGCGCGGCTTGATAAAAATCTTTGTGTCCTAAGTCTGTTGTTAATGTAATTATTGCCATTATAATCTAATCCTAGATCGAATTGCTGTCGAATTCCCTTAAATATACCTTTAAATTTATCTAAATAGTGGACAAAATTACTATTTATCAGATGATTTATAAAGCTAATTGGATAACTTATTTTGAATCGCTCTTTTTTCGATTGATATACACAAACATAGCGAAGATTTTATGTATAATGAAATCTTCTTGTGTCGTTGTGGAGTGTTTCCATGAGCTTCTAAATCATCGTCTTTTGTACAGTGTATATTCTTGGTTGTTTCGTTAGAATACGTTAATTTTGAATAGTATTATACAGCAACGATATTGTGTAATGGCTACAATCTAATTAATTCTAAATAGGATAAAATTTGAACGAATTACTAATTGCATTAGATGGTCTGAATTTACCCATATTATGGGGAGCAGACAATGAGCACTTCGATTATTTGAAGAAGCAATTCCCAAAACTGCGGATTGTAGCTCGCGGAAGTGAAATGAAGGTGTTGGGAGACGCGAAGGAATTAGATCTGTTTGAGCAATCGTTTAAGGAAGTCATGGCTCATCTGGAGAAATTTAACAACATTACTTTATTGGATTTTGAAAATCTCCTTGGAGCAAGTGCAGGTTCTGCAGTCCAACAAGAAAAAGAACTTGCGGCCAAACATGCAGCCTTTGGATCCGAACCGATTGTGTATGGACCTAATGGTCTTATTGTACGTGCACGTACGGCCAACCAGCGGAAGATGGTGGATAGTATTTCGAAAAATGACATCTTATTTGCGATCGGACCAGCGGGTACAGGAAAGACCTATACGGCGGTTGCATTAGCTGTTCGGGCACTTCGCAATAAAGAAATCAAAAGGATCATTCTAACAAGACCTGCTGTAGAGGCCGGCGAAAATCTCGGTTTTTTACCTGGCGACTTAAAGGAGAAGGTAGATCCCTATTTGAGACCGCTTTACGATGCCTTGGACGATATGATTCCAGCAGAGAAGCTAAAAGGTTATCTGGAAAACCGGACCATTGAGGTCGCTCCTTTAGCATTTATGCGTGGACGAACACTTGACAACTGTTTTGTGATTCTGGACGAAGCTCAGAATGCAACGGATATGCAGCTGAAGATGTTTTTGACACGTATGGGGCCGACGGCAAAATTTATCGTTACAGGTGATATGACACAGGTAGATTTACCGAAAAAAAATCAATCTGGATTGTCTACTTCGATTCGTTTATTGGAGAATATCGAAGGAATAGACATTATTCACCTCAGTGGCGGAGATGTGGTTCGCCATAAATTGGTTCGCCGCATCCTCGAAGCCTATGGTGATATTTAATATTAAAAGGCAAATCGAGCCGAGCGAGCTCTTAAATTAATGCGCTGCATCTATGAATGCCATTAAACGCAGTCATAGATGAACAATTACTTACATTTGAATTTTACTTTGAACATGAATGCTATAAAAGAAACAAATTTCAATTTCGACAATCAGACTGCTTTTTACCGAGGAAAAGTACGTGACGTATATACGATTGCCAATACTTATTTGGCGATGGTTGCCTCAGACCGTATTTCGGCATTTGATGTGGTACTCCCACGTCCTATACCCTATAAAGGGCAGGTGTTGAATCAAATTGCGGCCAAATTTTTAAAGGCTACGGCTGATATTATTCCAAATTGGGTTGTATCTGTTCCGGATCCAAGTGTAACTATCGGTCAAATGTGTGAGCCGTTTAAAGTAGAAATGGTTATTCGGGGTTACTTGTCGGGGCACGCTTGGCGTGAATATGCTGCAGGCAAACGTGAAGTATGTGGTGAGGCATTGCCAGAAGGACTGAAAGAAAATGACAAATTGCCTGAGCCAATTATTACACCGACAACAAAGGCTGCTGTTGGACATGATGAAGATATTTCACGTGCCGATATCTTGAAAAAAGGTATCGTAAGCGAGGAAGATTATGTTCAATTGGAGCAATATACCAAAGCGTTGTTCCAAAGAGGAACTGAAATTGCTGCGCAGAGAGGGCTAATATTGGTGGATACAAAATATGAGTTTGGAAAAAAAGACGGAAAAATTGTGCTGATCGACGAAATTCATACACCAGATTCCTCCCGTTATTTTTATGCAGAAGGCTATCAGGAACGCCAGGAAAAAGGGGAGCCACAAAAGCAATTGTCGAAGGAATTTGTTCGCAAATGGTTAATAGAAAATGGCTTCCAAGGGAAAGACGGTCAGGTCGTTCCGGAGATGACCGATGAGATCGTGGCTTCCATTTCTGAACGTTATATTGAGCTATACGAGCATATAGTCGGAGAGAAGTTTGTGTATCCAAATCAGGAAAACGTACTGGAACGTGTGGAAAGAAATGTGGCAAACGCCTTGAAAACGCTAAATTATTAGTACATTGTATCCTCAAACAAAGGAGATAGACTAATGAAGTATACCATTGATAAGCACGATCGCTATATTGTCATTGAACCTCATGTCGATGTGATTGACGCGGATAATGCCGCCAAACTCAAAGGGGAGTTTTTGTTGCGGAATACAATTGGACAACGGAATATTGTTTTGGATATGATCCACGTTAAGCAGACGGACGAGGTAGGTATCCGTTTAGGCGTACTTGCCCATCGCTTATGTCAGTCTGTTGGTGGCATATTTATTTTGGTTAATCTTTGTCCAACGCTAATGGATATGGTTCGTGTGTCGCATTTGGATAAATCGCTGAAAATAGCACCATCTTTAAAGGTTGCGGAGGATTTAATCTTTGCGCACGAATTGGAATCTGAGTATCGTGGGGCAATTGAGGATTAATTATGAAGTTTGAAGTTCTGATATTAGGAAATAGCTCGGCGACGCCCATGTTTGATCGTCATCCGACTAGCCAAGTGCTGAACTTTAATGAGCAATTGTTTTTGATCGACTGTGGAGAAGGCACACAAATGCAACTCAGCCGCTATGGCATCAAAAGTAATCGCATTGGACATATATTTATTAGCCATTTGCATGGGGATCATTATTTGGGCTTGGTGGGGCTGCTTTCATCGATGCACCTTGTCGGCCGAAAAAGTGATCTCCATTTGTATGGCCCGCCTGCGTTAAAGGAAATTTTAGACGTGCAGTTTTTGCATTCCGAGACTATCTTACGCTATAATCTTATTTTTCATCCGATTTCACCGGAACAGCCTGGCGTTATTTTTGAAAACAGAACATTAAAAGTAAGTGCTTTTCCATTAAAGCATCGTATTGCCTGTACCGGCTTTCGTTTTGATGAGGGACCCCGCGCGCGAACATTGTTGGGCGATGTCGTGCAGGAATTAAATATACCTACCGCCTATTTTCCGATGATCAAAAAAGGATTTGATTACGTCGATGAAAGCGGTACAGTATATCGTGCAGACGACCTGAGCCTTCCTGCTCCCTTATCGCGCAGTTATGTGTATTGTTCGGATACCGTACGGACGCCAGAATATCTGCCTTATGTGCAAAAGGCTAATCTGATGTATCATGAGTCTACATTCTTGCACGATATGGTTGATCGCGCAAAAGAGACGTTTCACACAACAGCGCTGGAAGCTGGAGAAATCGCCCAGGAAACTCACGCAAAGAAGTTGCTATTAGGTCATTATTCAGCTCGGTACAGAGATTTAAATCCCCTATTGGAAGAAGCGAGAACTGTATTCCCAAATACGGAACTCTCTGTGGAAGGTAGATGGTTTTCCGTCTAGTTTTTTTTGATTTTTCTCTTATATCCTAGCGATTAATGGGTAAAGACCACTGAAATAGCGATAGAGGAGAAGTATTCAGGACCCCGAAACGAATAGATACAAGCAAACTACCAGGTAGAACAAGCTGATCAAAGCAACTGAACATCCAATAGTCGCCTATGAATAATTGCTTATTATATTGCATATGATGAACAATTTATCTAAGTTTACGGCTCTAATTTTTTTATAATGGATAATCCATTCAACTTAAACAACCTACTACGGGAAAATATTAAGAAGCTCGTACCTTATTCATCCGCAAGAGATGAATTTAAAGGGGAGGCATCCATATTGATTGATGCCAATGAAAATCCTTTTGGATCCCCCTTAAACCATGATTACAACCGATATCCAGACCCTCTCCAACATCAAGTTAAAGCAAAACTTTCTAAAATAAAAGGTGTACCATCAGAGCATATCTTTTTGGGAAATGGAAGTGATGAAGCTATTGATATTTTATACCGTGCATTTTGTACCCCTGGTGTTGACAATGTCATATTAGTTCCGCCAACCTACGGGATGTATGAAGTTTCTGCGAACATCAATGATGTTGCTTTCAAAAAGGTAAACCTTACTGCTGATTACCAGCTGGATTTGGATGGTATTGCCAATGCAATAGACGCACATACTAAACTGATTTTTATCTGTTCTCCAAATAATCCAACAGGAAACTCAATCCGTCGTCAGGATATTGAAACGATCTTGAATAATTTTCAGGGGCTTGTTGTTGTCGATGAGGCTTATATTAATTTTTCTGCTGTCAAGTCATTTACGCAAGAACTGGCTGAATACCCCAATCTAGTGGTCTTGCAGACTTTGTCTAAAGCTTGGGGACTTGCGGCCCTACGTCTGGGCATGGCTTTTGCCAGTAAAGAGATTATAGCTGTTTACAATAAAATAAAACCACCATACAACATTAACCAGGCTACACAAGATATTGTATTGGAGGCCTTAGATCAGGTTGATCAAGTCAATGACTGGATCAAGGAGACGGTGGCGGAGCGCGAGAAACTCGTGCGTGAATTGCTCGAACTGGACTATGTACAGCATATTACACCTTCTGATGCCAATTTTATTTTGGTCAAGATGGAACAGCCACGTGAAGTTTACGATTACCTGGTTCAGTACGGAATTATCGTTAGAGATAGATCCAAAGTCGAACTGTGTGAAGGCTGCCTGCGGATCACCGTTGGAACACCTGCAGAAAATCAAATATTGTTAGAAAAACTTAATCAAATCAATAAATAATACTATGCCTGATAACTTAAAACGTGTACTGTTTATAGACCGCGATGGAACATTAATTTTGGAACCTGAAGACGAACAAATCGATTCTTTTGCCAAATTAAAATTCTATCCTGGTGCTTTGCAGTATCTTCCACGTATCGCAAAGGAGCTGGATTTCGAATTGATCTTGGTTTCCAACCAAGATGGTTTAGGAACGTCTTCCCATCCGGAGGAGAATTTCTGGCCAGTCCATCATTTTGTGATTGATACGTTTGCAGGAGAAGGAGTAGTGTTTGCTGAGGAACATATTGATAAAACCTTTCCACACGAGAATGCGGAAACCCGAAAACCGGGAGTTGGTATGCTTGGAGCTTATTTTGATACGTCGAAATACGATTTGAGCCAATCCTTCGTCATCGGCGATCGTGTGAATGATGTTAAATTAGCACAAAACCTCGGTGCAAAGGCAATTTGGCTGCGTGCTAACGATCAATTAGGTGCTTTGGAAAACCTTGCGATAGATTCAACTGTTATAGCTTTAGAGACAACAGATTGGAAGACGGTGTATGAATTCCTTAAATTGGGTACGCGCACTGCCGAACATCATCGGAAAACCAATGAAACGGATATTTTTATTCAGTTGAATTTGGATGGTTCGGGTAAGTCTGATATCGAAACAGGATTGCCGTTTTTCGACCATATGTTGGATCAATTGGCTAGACATGGAGCACTTGATTTGACCATTAAGGCGAAAGGGGATCTTCATATCGACGAACATCATACCATCGAAGATACGGGTATCGCACTGGGTGAAGTCTTTTTGAAGGCTTTAGGGGACAAACGTGGAATTGAGCGCTATTCCTATACGTTGCCAATGGATGATTGTTTGGCTCAGGTGGCATTGGATTTTGGTGGTCGCAACTGGATTGTGTGGGATGCGGAATTTAAACGCGAGAAGATCGGCGATATGCCTACGGAAATGTTTTTCCACTTCTTTAAGTCGTTTTCAGATGCTTCACGATCGAATTTAAACATTAAAGCGGAAGGTGACAATGAGCACCATAAGATCGAAGCGATTTTCAAAGCTTTTGCTAAATCTATCAAGAAAGCAGTAAGACGCGATGCCGACCATATGCAATTGCCAAGTACAAAAGGAGTATTGTAAGATGATAGGAATTATTAATTACGGTGCAGGGAATATTTTCTCTTTGACAGCAGCACTGGATCGTGTTGGGCTTACCTATGGTATGGTCAATACAGCCGATGAGATCGATCAATACGATCGTATCATCATTCCTGGAGTGGGGCATGCTGGCGCAGCAATGGACAAACTACAGGAATCAGGATTGGTGCCTTATATCAAAAAGCTAAAAAAGCCTGTATTGGGGATTTGTGTTGGTATGCAATTGCTGACGGCTTTTTCAGAAGAAGGAAATGCCGAAATGTTAAAGCTATTTCCTTTGAAGACGTTACATTTTGATGCCGAAAAGTCGGGTAAAGTACCACATATGGGCTGGAATAGTGTTTCTGTGCCAACAAATAGTCCTTTATTTGCACATATTGAAGATCAGACTTATTTTTATTTTGTCCACTCGTACTTTATCGAATTCGATGCGACATATACCGCGGCAAAATGTGTCTATGGACAGCCTTTTTCGGCTGCAATTTCTAAAGACAATTTCTTTGGCGTACAATTTCATCCGGAGAAATCTGGAAAAGCAGGAGAGCAGCTGTTGCTCAATTTTTCAACTATTCAAATTGATTAAAAATATTCGACTATGTATATCATTCCAGCAATAGACGTCTTGGACAAAAAAGTTGTCCGTTTGAGAGAGGGTAACTACAATGACGTTACAACGTATGCGATTAGTTTAGAAGAGCAAATCGAAACCTACCGTGCAAATGGTACGGAACTCGTCCATATCATTGATTTAAATGGTGCAAAAGGAGACTTCAGCAATCAGGCCTATTTATTTGATATCATCCAAAAGACGGATATGAAGATTCAATATGGCGGTGGTGTTAGAAGCATAGAGAAGGTTAAAGAATTGGTCGATGCGGGTATTTATCGTGTTATTGTCGGAACACAGGCAATCACAAATCCTTCATTCTTGGAGGAACTGGCTACATTGAATGAAGGTAAAGTAAAATATGCAGACCACATCGTTATCGCAATTGACGTATTGGATGAAGTTATCAAATACTCCGGATGGTTGGAAAGCTCGCCAATCAAATTGATCGAATATATTGATAAATGCTTGGTTTTAGGATTCTTTAGGTTCTTATGTACCGATATTAGTAAAGATGGTAAATTGGGCGGCGCAGGTGTTGAATTGTACCAAAAGTTGTTGAGCCATTCTCCAATTATCAAGTTAATTGCTTCTGGGGGAATCAGTTCAATGGATGATATTCAGAAACTTCAGGAATTGGGCGGAGTAGAGTCTGTTGTCGTTGGTAAAGCAATCTATGAAAATAGAATCTCGATCGATGAAATCAAAGATTGGAATTTAAAATCGCTAATCAGATTTTAAAATGCTAGCAAAACGTATAATTCCCTGTTTGGATGTCAAGGATGGGCGGACTGTAAAAGGAGTCAATTTTGTGGATCTGCGCGATGCGGGTGATCCCGTTGAATTGGCCTATGAATATTCTCAACAAGGGGCTGATGAACTCGTTTTTCTGGATATCACAGCGACACATGAGGAGCGTAAAACGACAATTGATTTAGTCAAAGCGGTCGCACGTCAGGTGAATATTCCTTTTACAATCGGCGGTGGTATCAATGAAATTAAAGATGCTGACATCCTGTTGAATGCAGGGGCAGATAAAATTTCCATCAATTCCGCGGCGGTACGTAACCCCGATCTTATCAATCAGATGGCAGCCGCTTTTGGAGCACAATTTGTTGTGGTTGCTGTCGATACCCGGTCCATCGAAGGTCAGAATTTTGTCCATCTGAGTGGCGGACGCATTAAGACGGAATTGAACACAGCGGATTGGATACTTGAAGCGCAGGAACGTGGGGCGGGAGAGATCTTGCTGACGTCAATGGATCATGACGGAACAAAAAATGGCTTTGACAATGGTTTTTTAAGAACAATAAACGACCAGATTCATATTCCACTGATTGCTTCTGGCGGAGCTGGTAATCAACAGCATTTTGTGGATGTTTTTCAGCAAGCTAACGTAGATGCTGCCCTGGCGGCATCGGTGTTCCATTATGGTGAAATATTGATTCCCGATCTTAAAGCTACCTTGCGTCAAAATGGAATTGTCGTAAGATAGGAAACAGGATTGAAGACCGATGAGCAAAGAGCAGTAAGTCATACACTTGCTGAATGAAGTCCGGAGAAGTTAAACGAGAGCTCATGGCTCTTCGAAAATAATTAAAAATTGAAATACTAAAATCATGTTAGATTTTGCAAAAAGTGACGGCCTCGTTCCAGTGATTGTGCAGGACTTCCAAACGTTGGAAGTGTTGATGTTAGGCTATATGAACGAGAAAGCTTGGGAGAAAACACAAGCAGAAAAACGTGTTACGTTTTTCTCCCGCAGCAAAAATCGCCTTTGGACAAAAGGAGAGGAGAGTGGAAACTTTTTGAATGTAAAAAGCATCCATGTTGATTGTGATAAAGATACTGTTTTGATCAAAGCAGAACCAATGGGGCCGACCTGTCATACCGGGAGCAGAAGCTGTTTCAGTACGGACTTCAACCAAAACTTTCTGTTGGAGTTAGAGCGTATTGTCAACCATCGCTATGAACACCCTTCTGACGAATCGTATGTCAATCGCCTGCGTTCTCGCGGTATCAATAAGATTGCGCAAAAAGTTGGCGAGGAAGCCGTAGAAACAGTAATTGCAGCATTGACAGAAACAGATACTGATTTTATCAATGAAACTTCAGACTTACTGTTTCATTTGATCGTATTGTTGCGTGAGAAAGGATTTTCATTGGAAACAATTGCGAAAAACCTCGAGAGCAGACATCAGTAGGTATTTGAAGGGACATCTTACTCCGTGCTCCTAGCTCACTTAAAATCGGATGATGGCAACACCGTTGAATAAAATCCGGAGCCGGGAGAAGGCTTTAAGCTAAGATGACAAAATAATCTAAGAAGTGCAGTATATTTGTGGATATACTGCACTTCTTGTTTCTACCGACGAACACTATGTATTGCTGTATTGATCTTTAGCGGATCACAGTTCGGTCGGCGGAAAATTTAATCCTACAGCATAAAAAAATAGATATGAACTATGCGATCTGGATAGAGAATGAGTTTTACCGAAATTACTATGGATATTACATTAAAATCAACATTACCGGGACATCAAAACCCTATTTTTTGTGTAGAAAAGGGCTACCACCCGAATACTTTTTTTACCGCTGGTAACGACAAGGGTGTTGTTGAATGGGATATTGAAAACAATGCGTTTAAACGTATTCTCTGCGCGGTAAGTTCATCGGTTTACGCTTTACGGATGATATCGGGAACGCCCATTCTAGCCATAGCCTTGCGCGAAGGCAAGCTGCTTTTGGTACATGTAGAAGAGCAAAAGCTTGTAGCAAGCATACAACTAAGCACCAAAGCTATTTTTGCATTGGCTTATATGTCCTGGAAAAATGAGCTTCTGGCAGTAGGTGAAGAGGGTACATTGTATGTCATTGATTTGGAAACGTATAAAAATATTTACGAAAAACGTTTATCCTCAACAACAATTCGAGCAATTGCAATTGATGAAGGACTTGGACGAATAGCATTGGGCGATAAAGATGGACAAGTTTATATGTTGGACAGTGCTGACTTTCATGTTATTACTGAATCAAAATTGCATAGTATGCCCGCAACGTCGCTGGCATTTGTCCATAATAAATTGCTAAGTGGGGGGAGGGATGCGCAATTGGTGATTTCAGACCCAAATCAATTGACAACTCATTTTTCCTTTGTACCACATCTTTTTACCGTATACGGAATATATCCTCATCCTAAAGCACCAATTTTTGCAACTGTCAGTCGGGACAAATCGTTAAAATTTTGGTCCACAGCCGATTTCGCACTATTGAAAAATATAAGTCGCGAGAAGATGCAAGATGGCCATCATTTATCTGTAAACGCAGGTGCATGGTCCGAAAATGGACAATATTTCTTTAGTGTCGGCGATGACAAATTAGTGAAGGTATGGGAATTTCATTTATAAAAGATTGGGCAGAAGGTACGGACTAACTGAGCAGTTAAAAAAATAGATTTCTTCTGTAGCGAATTCATAATTATATCGTTAACTATGGTAATTATAAATTTAATTGACCTTATAGTTATATTTTATGAAAAGAATTTGGCTTATCTTATTAGGCTGTATAGCGCTTTCGGGCTGTGATAAAATCGAAAGTAAAGGAATGTACCTGGCTCGCGTGCCCATATTTGAAACAATGGAAAGTATACGGGCTAAAGCTAATCCCGTAAGTAGTCCTACCGCAATTGTTCAACCTGGAAAGATCTATATTTATCAAGATTACCTGTTTATTAATGAGCCGGGGAAAGGTATTCATATTTTTAATAATGTCGATCCGTCAAAACCTCTGGCGATATCGTTCCTGAGTATCCCTGGCAATGTGGATCTTGCGGTTCTAGATGGAAAACTGTATGCTGATAGTTTTACAGATCTGTTGACCTTCGATCTTGAAAACCCTGCATCTCCCAAATTATTGACACGGAATAAGGATGTGTTTAAGATGTTGCTTCAAATGGATTACTTCAATAACACTGCCGATCGCATCATTACAGGATTCCGGGACAGTCTGGTAAGCTATAGCCAAAAAGATAAATATTCACCCTATGGCCGAAAAGATATTGTGTATAATGAGACCAATTCGGGATCTGGAAAAGGAGGATCTATGGCGCGATTTACCATTGCCAATAAACACCTGTATGCTGTAGATCAAACAACATTACACCTTTTTAACGTACAGAATGCAAGTAAACCGGCCTATGTAAAGGATATCAAAGTAGGCCCTGGTATCGAAACAATTTTTCCTTTTAAAAACAGCCTGTTTATCGGCTCCAATACAGGCATGGTGATTTATGATATCACGACGGCATCTGCTCCCGTAGAACTGTCACGTTATGCACATATTCGTGCCTGTGATCCTGTCGTTGTCAATGAGAAATATGCCTTTGTAACCTTACGTGCAGGCGTGGTATGTGGTGGACTGCAGAATTTGTTGGAAGTTATCGATATTCAAGATCTGAGAAAACCGATGTTGAAAAATACCTTCACTTTGGAGAACCCCTATGGCCTGGCGCTAGCAGACCAAACCTTATATGTCTGTGATGGAAAATTTGGATTGAAGTCATTCGATGCCAGTGATGTCAGCCAAATAGGTAATAAGCTTTTAGAAACTCACAAAGATCTGACGAGCATGGATGTTATCGCTGGACCAAAATCGCTGATCGTTGTTGGAGAAAAAGGTGTACATCAATACGATTATAGCAATAAAGCCAAATTGAAGGAATTGAGCATCATTCCTGTTATTAGATCCAATTAAGAAACTATTTCAAGCGCTTCATTATTCTGATATGAAAAGACTTTCGATTGCCATTTTGGCTCTCTTCGGGTATTTAACTGTTGATGCCCAAACAAAAAAATATACAAATCATAATGAATTTTCGGTTATTACTTATGGCCCAGCTTTTCTCGAATCTGGATTTGGTCTGCATACATTCCATGGGGTGCAGCTCCATGAAAATATTGCTCTGGGTTTAAATACAGGGGTGGATAGGTATCCTGTAAACAATGAAGGATCAAAATGGTTTTTACCACTCTCAGCCAAAGTGAATTATGTGGAATTCCCTGACAGAAAACGTAGTTTTTTTGCAGGATTGGATTTAGGCTATAGTTTTGCTTTCTTAAATAAAAATCTAGTCGAGAGCAATTTAAAATATGAATATCAGGGCGGCTTGTTGGTAAATCCACAGCTGGGTTGGCGCTTTAAATTTAAGAATTCAGCGAAATATTGGTCTTTGGCAACGGGATACCGGTATCAGCACTATAGCCGAAAGGAGACTTATACGCGACCCTCAGGAAGTTTGCCAGACACTAGCATAGGATATGGAACAACACAAATGGATAAAAAATATGATCTGCACCGTTTTACTTTACAGGTAGGATTTGGTTTTTAGGTATCGATCGGATGTTTTTTTGTATTAACAGGTGTCGATAGGATGAAATGTAAAAAAATAGCGTAAGTATAGGGTTCGTTTTTCAAATCTAGGCCGATACTAACGCTATTTCACTCTTTTTGTGGAGCTTACTTATTCGCTGTCTAAAAGCTGTAATACCTGCGTAAGGTATTTCTCATCGACTTCATCAAAACTATTTAATTCACTGCTATCAACGTCCAGCACACCGATAATCTGTCCCTGTTTAAAAACGGGTAACACTATTTCGGACCGCGAGAGCGAACTACAGGCAATGTGTCCCGGAAATTGCTCCACATCAGGAACAATCAATGTTTTTTCCTGTGCCCAAGCACCCCCACATACGCCACGGCCTTTCTTGATACGTGTGCATGCAACGGGGCCCTGAAAAGGGCCTAATACGAGCTCGTCTCCATCAACAAGATAGAAACCAACCCAGAAAAAATTGAATTGTTCTTTCAGTGCTGCAGCGATGTTAGCCAAATTGGCAATTTGATTAGGCTCGCCTTGTAAAAGTCCTCCAATCTGAGGAAGTAAATTTTGATATTGTTCTTCTTTGCTACCTTTAGCTATCTGTAAATCCTCTGCCATAAAAATCTATGTATAAAAAATAATCATGCATTTGCTATCAGGATTACAATTGCCAAGCATGTTTTGCCTGTCCGGAAAGCTTCACGGCATATTGAGTGCCAACCTGCATGAAATGAAAAAGCGCTAATACGCTGTTCAAAGTTAACAGAATATTAGCGCTTTCTTATCAGGCAAATGTTATTATTTCTTTGTGTTGATAATATTCACCCGAATGTAGTTGCTTCTTTTGCCGGAAGGCGTTACAACAACGGCTTTGAAAACACGTTCCTTACTATTAGGAACCGTAATTTTCACTGGACCTGTATATTCTAAATCCAATTCTGAAGGATCGTAGTTGTCCAATGTGTAATAAATTTTGGCCCCTTCAACAGATGGTTTCAAACCTTTGATCGTATATTCCGAAGCATATACGGTGGTATCTGTTATGCCATATACTTCAGGTACACGATAGAACGTATTGGTTTGGTCAAGTTTAGCCAGCTGATTTGCTGCACGCTGTTCTGAGAAATTTTTCCAGTTCTTTTTCTCTGGCTGTGTCCAGGCAATTTCAGAAAGCGCCAACACGCGTGGCAGCACTGTAAATTCGACTTTATTTGATGATCCAATATACTCTGTCCAAATATTTGCTTGTACACCTAAAACGTGTTTCTTGTTGGTTTCAGCAATTTTGCTAGGCATTGGGTCTGACGAATATACTTTGCTCAATGTGGAAAGTCCGCCGATGCTTAAAGGTTCTCTGTTTTGATCAGGACCTTGTTTGTGATCAAAATATAGACCATAGCTGTTTGCCGTAATGATCACATCGTGACCTTGATTGGCTGCATCAATTGCGCCTTGATCGCCTCTCCAGCTCATGACCGTCGCATTAGGCGCTAAACCGCCCTCTAAGATCTCATCCCATCCAATGATACGTTTACCTTTACTATTGATGTATTTTTCCATACGTTGGATAAAATAGCTCTGTAACTCGTGTTCATCTTTGAGGTTGTTATCTTTGATTCTTTTTTGACAAAATGGACATGTTTTCCATCTCGTTTTTGGACACTCATCACCACCGATGTGGATATATTCGCTAGGGAATAAGGGAATGACTTCATCAATTACATCTTCCAACAATTTGAATGTCTCTTCTTTTCCGGCACAGAATACATCGTCAAACACTCCCCAAGTCTGAGCAGCTGTGTAAGGTCCTGGCTTATCACCACAGCCCAATTCTGGATAAGCCGAAAGTGCTGCTAATGCATGTCCAGGCATCTCGATTTCGGGTATAACCGTTACATATTTAGCTTTTGCATAGGCAACCACTTCTTTGATTTGGTCCTGGGTATAGAAACCACCATAAGGTGTGTTGTCATAATCGCCATCTGTCTTGTAGTTACCCAGCAGTGTTTGCTTGCGGTAACCGCCAATTTGAGTCAATTTTGGATGTGATTTGATTTCTATACGCCAGCCTTGGTCGTCTGTCAAATGCCAATGAAACGTATTCAATTTGTAAGATGCCAGAATATCAATGTATTTTTTTACAAATTCCACGGGAAAGAAGTGACGGCCAACATCGAGATGTAATCCACGATAGGCAAAACGAGGTTCATCCTGGATGGAAGCTTGTTGAATTTCTATGCTGGCCTTTTTATCTACAGGTAGCAGTTGGATCAACGACTGCATACCATAAAATAGACCGGCAGCTTTTCCGCTAATAGTTGCGCGGTCTGAACTTATGTTAAGTTCATACGCTTCAGCATTAGTGGATTTTGCGTTTTTGGAGGAGAAATAGATCGTATTGCTGCTCGCTGATTTCACTACTGATAAATTGAGATTGTAGTTGCTTTTTAGGAAATCCTGAAACAGCGTTGCAACTTTTTTATCCTCTTCGCTATCAAAGGCGATTTTGGTGTTTGCGTTGATTTTAAACGTACCATTTTTAATTTGAACCTGTTGCGGTAATGGCACAATGTTCAAGGTAACATCTTTCTTTTCTTGCGCGAATACTGCTGCTCCTATACTTAGAGCCAGCGCAAGTGAAAATAGTTTCTTCATGCGTGAGATTATAACTGAAATAAGAAGTCCTAAAAATAGGTGAATAAATACGTTTTAGCAAAGAGAAAATGTAACAAATAGGGTATGAAAACACTGCTGACAGTGTTTTTGGGCACTTAGAAGTAGTTTGTGTGATAGTGTTTTTAGGGTAGATCAATCGTTTGTTTAGCCTGTTAAAGAGGGGCTTTTTACTTCGGGAAATAGTAGCTAAATCTAGGTGAAAAAATTTATGTCTTTTAACTGTATCTACCTGTGTTCTACTGAGCAGCTGTTCAGTAACGGGCACAACGGAATTTGCTTTTCTGGTAACAGTCCCTTAAATACCATATTAAAGATGGCGATAATGGCTGATACCAAGTTCGGGTTAATCACAATATTTAATCAATTTTTAGACAGTGATCATTCAGTGTTTATTCAGTCTACACTGACTGATCACTGAGCAAGCACTGAACGATCACTGAACAAGCAATGTCAAAAGACCGGATTTGGTTCCTATTTAATGTCCGTTTGCTGTAGCTAAAAGTCAAAGGGGAAAAAAGGAAATTGCTATGCCTTTGTAAAGAATAAATCGCCGTTTTGATGCTTCCTTTTAGGCCTCGATTTATTGCAAAACTGAGGTCCGGGAAATGACAAAGGAACCCGAAGGTTCCTTTATATCTTTTGCGCTATAGCATTAGCAACGTACATCCGTCATCCAATGATTGATATGGGATGAGTTGGGCAAATGTTTATGCATTAAAGTCGTTTCAGTGCTAATTTGATCATATCCTCTACGGAAAGATTGCTTTCGGTCTTTAAAATGGTATTTAATACCTTTTCTGCCGCGGCTTTGTTGAATCCGAGCATAACCAGCGCTGATAAAGCTTCTTCTGGTACAGATTGGGATTGGATAGGTGCTGCCAAGGCTTCGAAACCCTGTTTTTTTAATTTATCCTGAAGTTCCAGGATAAGACGTTGTGCTGTTTTAGGTCCGATTCCTTTAATCTTTTGAATTAGGGCAACCTGGCCATTGACGATGGCAGACTGGATCTCATCCGGTGTGTTTGACGATAGGATCATCCGGCCTGTATTGGGGCCAATACCGGAAACAGAGATCAAATTTTCGAATAATTTTTTCTCGCCTTCTGTCGCAAAGCCATAAAGCGTATGTGAATCTTCCCGAACTTGAAGTGAAATAAATAGTTTACAATTTTCCTGATCCTTGATTTGGGAGAAGGTATAAAGAGAGATGTGGACATAATAACCAATCCCACTCACGTCAATAACAACATGAGTGGGGGCTTTATATGCTAATTTTCCATTGAAATATTCGTACATAGTATACGAATATAGGAAGATTTTAAGCGATTCTATAAATTTTTAAGATGTGCTTGTACATCTACTACGGCAATGGTAACCATATTGACGATTTCGCGCACAGAGCTGTCCAATTGCAATACGTGAATCGGTTTGTTCATACCCAAAAGGATTGGACCTACAGCCTCAGCTTCACCAACTTCTTGCAATAATTTATAAGCGATATTTCCGGACTCCAAATTAGGAAATACGAGTGTATTTGCAGATTTTCCATTTAAGCAGCTGAAAGGGAAGTTTGCTGTCAACATTTCGCTGTTTAGGGCGAAGTTTGCTTGTAAATCACCATCAGCAATAATCTCTGGATGTTGATCGTGTAGAATCTGCGCTGCTGCTCTCACTTTTGTTGGCGTTTTTCCTTCACTTGAACCAAAATTAGAGTAAGATAGTAATGCAATACGTGGCTGAATGTTCATGCGTCTCACAGCTTTATCCAGTAACAGGGTAATGTCTGCTAATTCTTGTGCTGTAGGGTCTTCATTCACGGTTGTATCACCCATGAAGATTGGTCCTTTTTTAGTTAGCATCATGTACATACCTGCGACACGGCTGCCTGGTTTCGCGCCGATTACATGTAATGCCGGACGGATTGTATTTGCATAATTTTTGGTCATACCGGAAATTAGGGTATCAGCTTCACCAAATTCCACTAAAGAGGCACCAAAATAGTTGCGGTCGTACATCAACTTACGGGCATCGTATTTCGATATACCACGGCGTTGTCTTTTGATGTAAAGATGCTCAATAAATTTCTTCGAACGCTCCGTTTCGTTGTCGACTTCAGCAACTGGGTCGATAATTTCAAGACCATCCAATTCAAAAGCATATTCTTTGATTAAACGTTCGATTTTATCTCTTCTACCTAAAAGAATCGGAATTGCAATACCTTCTTCTTTAACAATCTGTGCCGCACGCAACGTTTTGTAATTGTCTGCTTCTGCAAACACAACACGTTTAGGATCTCTTTTAGCAGCCATAGTTAAATTGCGCATAATCGCATCATCTTTACCAAGACGTTTACGTAGCGCATCGCTGTATTGATCCCAATCTTCGATTACGGTCTTTGCTACACCTGATGCGATGGCAGCTTTCGCAACAGCCATGGAAACTTCAGTGATCAAACGCGGATCGGTAGGTTTTGGAATGATATATTCTTCCGAGAATTTTAAATTACTCGTGTTATAGGCTTGATTTACTTCTTCTGGAACAGGTTGTTTCGCCAAATCTGCAATTGCACGCACTGCGGCAATTTTCATTTCCTCGTTAATTGCTGTTGCACGTACATCCAAAGCACCACGGAAGATATATGGGAAACCCAATACATTGTTTACTTGGTTGGGATAATCTGAACGACCTGTACCCATGATAATATCGTTTCGTGTTGCCATCGCCAAATCGTAAGCAATCTCAGGATTTGGATTTGCCATTGCCAATACAATTGGGTTTGGAGCCATCGATAACAACATCTCTGCCGACATGACGTCTGCTGCCGATAGACCGATAAATACATCCGAATCTTTTACAGCATCTGCCAGGGTGCGAATATCGCGATCTGTTGCATATTGTGCTTTCATGCTGTCTAGATTTTCTCTATCAGCACGGATTACACCTTTACTATCCAGCATCACAATATTTTCTTTGCTGGCACCTACTGAAATATACATGGCTGTACACGACATTGCAGCTGCTCCAGCACCATTGACGACGATTTTTACTTTTGAAATATCTTTACCGATAATTTCACAGGCGTTGATCAATGCTGCACCTGAGATGATTGCCGTACCATGTTGATCATCGTGCATCACTGGGATGTTCATTTCTTCTTTTAGACGGCGTTCGATTTCAAAACATTCCGGTGCTTTGATATCTTCCAGGTTGATCCCTCCAAAAGTAGGCTCCAATGCTTTGACAATGTTGACAAACTCATCGACATTTTTGGTGTCTACTTCGATGTCAAATACATCAATGTCGGCAAAAATTTTAAATAATAAACCCTTACCTTCCATAACTGGTTTACCAGCTTGGGCGCCGATATCGCCTAAGCCCAATACTGCTGTACCATTACTGATAACAGCAACAAGGTTTCCTTTTGCGGTATATTTATAAGCATCTTCTTTGTTCTCAGCAATAGCCAAACATGGCTCCGCTACACCTGGAGAATATGCTAATGATAAGTCTCTTTGCGAATTTGTTGGTTTGGTCGGAACAACAGCTATTTTACCAGGTCTACCCATTGCGTGGTAGTTTAACGCTGCCTGTTTACGATTAGTGTTACTCATTACGATTTTATTAATTTAAGGCTACAAATCTATCATTCTTTTTGATAATTGGAAATATTTGCCAATATCTTATTATAATTAGACAATAATATGTTACTTCAGGACATCCAACAGTTTAAACATTTGTTGACGCATGCTGGAGGCCGAGCCAGCATAGTTGTTAACCAGTAAAGTGTAGGTAAATGACTGTCCTGTTTTATTGGTATGTACACCTGTATAACCAAGTACGCCGCCGATTGTTCCACTTTTCATCTTCATATTGTTATAGGTGGGAAGACTTTCGTAGAAAGCAGGGTACCAACTTTGTTTTTGTCCATACTGCATAATCTTATTCATCGCTGCTGTGGTCACTCGATTTTGAGGGGATAGTCCCGAACCATCCATACTATTGAGTTCACTGGATTTTATGCCTAATTTGGCATTCCAATATTTTTGGATATAATAGGCGCCATCGTCGGTACCTGTTTTACCCGCCGTTGTATAAGCGATCGCTTTCAATAGGGCTTCTCCATAGAGATTGATGCTCTTTTGGTTAAACCAGTAGACAATTTTATCTAAGGTTGGGGATAGGTGGATATCCAGGGTTTGTTTTTTTGAAACATCGACTGAATCCATCTTTGTCCCAGTAGCAGGCCCTTCGCTGGCAACAATACCGTTATTGTTTAATACGTCGTTGAGTTGATAAGCGAGGTCATAAGCGGGGTCCGGCGATGATAGCTCGATTGTTTTTTTGAGATCTTGTCCGTAAGATCCACGCACAAAAATCTTAGTCGAATAGGGGGCCGAATAGGCATATACATTGTCACCACTGCCGGTTTTTCCTGTCGTTGTCTCGTTGATAATTTCTAGGTAAGGAACATGTGCTGTATAATTGACGATCTCGGCTTTTGCTCCAACTTTCGTGTTTGGCTGAAAATTGATGCCAAAGGCATTTTCACACCAGTTGAGCGAAGAAATTCCCGCACCGTAATAGTTGCCCATGTCAGTCCAGATCCAGCCACCCGGAAGCTGGTTGCCATTATAAAGCCGATCATCGGCGATGATAGCCCCTTGAATACTTTTGATACCTGCATTTTGGATCGTTGCGACCCACTTATTCAATATCGTTGCAGCCTGTGTCTCGGGATAGCGCGAGCTCCCCAAGGTCGGGTCTCCGGTGCCTGTCACAACAATATTTCCATTTAACACACCGTTCTCGTCGATTTCGCCTGTATAATACAGCGTTGTTTTGAACTGAAAATTCTTGCCCAGGAAGTCCAGGGCCGTCGCGGAAGTGATTACCTTCATGGTGGACGCAGTTGCTAGTCCAATATTTTCATTTGCCGCGAATACAGTCTGGCCTGTTTTTCCGTCGAAAACTACCAGTGAGCTCAAACCATTCCTGAGGCTTTCCTGATTTTGAAACTGCGTAAAAGCATCCTGGATTTTACTGCGAAGATCCTGCGCAAATAGTGGAGTGGTAACGGTTGTTAACGCGTAAGTGGAAAAAGCAATGGTACTTAGCAGAAATTGATTCATATAGCATCTTTTTATTGTTCTATGGTATATCCAGCCTATCTTTGTTGATCCTGTTAACACGGTTATTTTAATTCATGTTTTGAAATCATGGATATTTTATCGGATTTATAATTATATATCGAGATATATCGAGCAGACGCTATCATTTAAGCAAAAAGTGCTCGTTATTCTTCGTTTGTTTTATTTGCCCTAAAGTTAGGCATTCGACCCTAAAAAATCCTAACTTGCATAAAATTGTATAGACGACATGAAGCATATCGAAAAATTAGCTGCCATTCGTGAGGCGATGAAGGTTCAAGGAATCGATGGATATATTATTCCGTCATCAGATCCTCATATCAGTGAATATTTACCAGAACGTTACAAATGTATTGCTTGGGCCTCGGGTTTTACCGGGTCTGCAGGTACCTTAGCTATCACACAAGATTTCGCTGGTCTTTGGACAGATTCCCGTTACTTTGTACAAGCTGTGGAGCAATTGGAGGGAACAGGTTTTGAATTGGTGAAATTGAAAGCTCAGGGAGCTGCGGAATATGCCGATTGGTTGGCTGAGAAATTGCCTGCGGGTTCAAAAGTTGCTTTTGATGGCAATCTTGCTTCCTTATTGGTCGCTCAATCTGTTCAGAACACTTTGGAGCCATTGGAAATTAAAGTGGATGGTCATGTTGACCTGCTGTCATCCCTTTGGGTGGGTAGACCAGAGCTACCCAAGGCGCAGGCTTATCTGTTGCCCGAAGATATCACGGGGCAGTCTACTGTTTCTAAAATTGAGGCGGTACGTGCCGAGATGAAAAAGAATAGAACAGAGGCTCATCTGATCTCCTCTTTGGATGATTTAGCCTGGTTATTAAACATCCGTGGTCAAGATGTGCCTTGTAACCCTGTTGTGTTGGGATTTGTATTGATCACTGCTGAACATGCAACACTTTACATCGAACCTTCGAAATTGACGGCGCATGCAATAGAAGAACTTAAAGGTTACGGCGTAGATGTGGCAGCCTATGAAGATATCTTTACAACGATTCCTACATTGAATGTTGCTTCAGTTCTTATTGACCCTAAGCGTACCTGTTTTGCTGTTTTCGACAGTGTACCTAAACAGGTGAAGATTGTTGAGAAAATAAATCCTTCAACAAGTTTAAAAGCGATTAAGAATAAAGTTGAAATTGAAAATAACCGCCATACGTTTATAAAAGACGGGGTCGCTTTGACACGTTTCTTTAAGTGGTTGGAAGAAAATGTTTCTTCGGGCGAACTGTCTGAATTGTCCATCGCAGCCAAATTACGTGAATTCCGCGAAAGTCAAGATGGCTTCGTTGATGTCTCATTCACGACGATTGCTGGATATTTGGATCATGGTGCCCTGCCACATTATTCGGCTAATGAAAAATCAAACTATATATTACAATCTAAAGGCTTATTGTTGGTAGACTCGGGTGGGCAATATAACACGGGTACAACAGATATTACACGTGTCGTAACGCTTGGGGGGCTGACGCAGGAGGAGAAAGAGGATTACACACTTGTGCTTAAGGGAACAATAGAAGGCTCGCAAGCTGTATTCCCTACCGGAACACGTGGTTATCAGATCGATGCGATTACGCGTCGTCCATTGTGGGAAACATTACGCAATTACGGACATGGCACCGGACATGGTGTTGGTTTTTTCTTGAACGTACACGAAGGTCCGCAAGTGTTCAATGCTGCTGCAATAGATGTTGCTGTTGAGCCAGGTATGATTACATCAATAGAACCTGGATTATACCGCGTAGGTAAACATGGTATTCGCATTGAGAACCTCGTGTTGACCCGTAAAGCAGGTTCTTCCGAATTTGGAGACTTCCTTGACTTTGAGACGTTAACCGTATGTTATATCGCAACCGATCTAATCGAAAAATCCTTATTGGATAAGAAACATATTGCCTGGCTAAATAACTATAACCAGTGGGTATTTGATCAATTATCGACTCATCTTACGGTTGAGGAAAAGAATTGGTTGGCAGACAAGTGTCAGGCGATTTAATCGTTCAAAAAGTATAACGAAAGCGGACACCCGCTTTCCACAACAATAAGTTGTCAAAATAAATTGCCCTCAATAATAAGTGAAATTCTTTTTGAGGGCTTTTTTAATCGTTTTCTTTCAAGATCTGATAGATAGACTCTTTCCCAAAAGGTTTCAGGATGAAGCCACTGATAAAAGGGTAGTTTGCAAGTTGCTCCTGGTCGCTTTTACTCGTTGAGGAACTGACAATAAAGATCTTGGTGTGCTTGATAAAGTCGGTGCGGTTTTCAAGTGTATCCATTAATTCCCAGCCCGTCATGAAAGGCATATTGATATCCACAAACAGTATGGGTTTTATCGGCGATTGCGTAATATCATTTTTGTCTAAAAAGTCTAATGCATCCAAGGCATTTTTAAAAGCATGAAAGGCAATTTCATATTCGGTAAACCCCTGTAGCATATGGCCGAAAATGGTACGTAAAATAGCATTATCATCAATAAGAATGATCGTTCTTTTAGTTTCAAGGTTCATGGTCTTTCAGATTTATGTTTGTTTTTCATCGTGCCAATAAATCCGTTTTCGCTGTTGATTGACAGTGCTGTTTTCTTGCAATTATGAGGTCATCCGGTCAGAATTCCAAACGGCCAATTTCAGCCGAAAATTTCGAGCACTATTCTTCTTTATTGTTGTATCAGCGTATTGGTATATATTTTTTCCAGGAACTTGACATAAAATGTGCTTCCAGTATTGATTTCACTTTGTACATCGATCTTTCCACCCAATGATTCGATCTGATATCTAATGAGAAACAGTCCGACACCTTTACTCTCAAATCCACGGTGGAAAACCTTTTTGAACATAAATAACTCAGATTTGTACTTTGGCAGGTTAATGCCCAACCCATTGTCTTTCACCGTTAATAATGTTCCTTCTGGCTCAAGATGGGTATGTATTTCGATTTTTGGGGTTCTATTTGTTGCTGTAAATCGAAGTGCATTACTCAGCAGATTACTTAAGATACTTTCTAGATAGATCTTAGGATAATAGATATCTTTCACATTAAATTCAACCGAAATAGTCGCATTTTTTTGCTGTATTTCCTCAATAAATTGCTGTTGTACCTTTTTGAATATGTCTAAAAAATCGCATTTTTCGTAAATCAGTGAATTGTTTGACCTGATATCAAGTATTCCGCCAAGATCATGCAATGTTTCATTCAGGTCATTACTGCTCACATGCAAAAGGTTCATAAAATTAGCCTTTATTTTTTCATCATCCGTTACCTTGATTTCGTCAATAAGCATCTGTATATTGCTGAGCGGGCCCTTGAGATCATGAGCGAGGATGTTCGCAAATTCTTCCAGTTGTCGTATTTTGGTTTCAAGATCTATTTTGACTAGATCCGATTCAATCTTTTGTCTTTTTAGGATTTCGATATTCTTTTTTGATTCTGAGATATCCTGAACCTGGACGATCAGAAATTGTGCGGCATTGGCATTATCAAAAACTGCAGCAACCGTTACAGAACACCATACAAAATGCCCTAATTTATGTAGATAGCGTTTTTGAAGCGTAAATGCTTCGATTTCACCCCTGACAAGTTTTGCTCTAAGTTCAACGTCTTTGTCTATATCGTCTGGGTGTGTTCTATCCGTAAACTTTGTTTTGGACATTTCTTCATGAGAATAACCAAGAATTTTGGTTAACATCTTATTAGATTCTATACAATAACCTTCGAGGCTCGTCAAAGAGATTCCCAGGCCAGATAAATAAAATGCTTGATTAAACTTGTGTTCATTGAATTTACTCTTTTCATTGGACTCGACTTGTTTTGTAATATCCGAGATAACCAAGGCTACGCGGTTTTGCGCCCTATGTATCGGCTTTATCTGTAGACGGTACCATTTGTCTTTGTGCTCTTTTAAGTTGGATTGAAAGTCCATTTTAAGTTCGCGGTCCAATTTTAATGAATTTTGTATCAATTGGACGGTAGGGATAGCTAGATCAGGAGGAAAAAGTTCAGTTAGACTCTTGTTCAAAAATTCTTCTGGCCTATAAAACAGGAGTTCGGGATTATTGGTCCAATAGTTTTTAAATATCCCTGTATCTGTTACCTCAAATACGATGTCATTTAATGAGGCGACAAGTAGTTGAAGTTGTTCCTGTTTATCCTTCAGAATGTGAATTTTATTGACCAGTTTGGATACATCGATAAACGAAATCAGAAGACCTTTTTTATTGTCTTCGACAATAAAATGTATATTGAATTGGTACCAGCTGAATCCTTGGTCTTCTTTTCGTCCTAGGATAATTTCGTCTTGGTTTTGGTTTTTTGAAAGGGCGATGAAAAATGGTGTTTCTGTGGGCGGTAGTATAGAAAGATCATCTGCGGTATAAAATGTTGTAAGCTCATGTATCTTATTGATCTCTTTTGTGGTTTTAAGGGCAAAAAGCTCCTGCGCACGTTTGTTAAACTGTAGAATAGTACCGTCTTCTGCGGTCGTGATTAATCCTTCCAACCTTGTATTTACAGTTTGGTCAGAAAGCACAGATAAGGAGTCCCGTTGCAGATGCATTATCCAACAATGTTTAGGGTTAATTTTCTCATTTATAAGCATTAAGTGGCTTGTTAGCCCCTATTTGCAAAATTGGTAACTTTTACCCCAAAATAATAAATAAATATTAAAATATGTAACTTTTTGTATAAATTACTAGCAAGCAGATTGTTATGTTCGCATAGTAATCTGCTTGCTGGTATTTTACATCTTCTGTACCTAGGAACTTATGTTTAATTCTTACTTTTTTCGAGCCAAATCCAGTTAAACCAAAGTGGCTGTAATTCTTTACTTTTAAAGGTTACGACATATTTTCCGGGCTTATCGAATTTAAATTTACCGATACGGTTTTCGACAAATTCTTCTGTATAGTTGTTTTCATTGGGCTCAACCACCATTTTGTTTGTAGGGGCAAAGCTTCCTTTCAACTGCTGGTTGGCAGTACTGACTTCAAAAACACTGTTTTGTTTATTGGGATTATGCGCTGAGAGATCGAGTGAGTAGACGCCCGCTTCAGGGATGGTTACCTCCCAATCAATCTTCGTATCACCCGTCAGGATCGCATGCGTTGGATTTTTCCCGTTATAGCGTACAATTTTGAGTCCTTGGTTGAGGCTATTGGTTGATTTCAGGGAAAAGCCACCAAAGGTCGATTCCGGGACTGTATTTTTGTCCAATTCCAGCGGACCGTTAAAAATCAATTTAACTTCTGAAACATAATGATCAGGTTGCGCGTCGGGTAATTGGATATGGATTAGACTGAGGCTTTGATCAAATTTTAGCGCCGTAGATACACTTCCCTTCATCAGTGAAACCTGTTCTGGGGTCGATTTGATTCCTGTAATCCGAAGTGTATGATCTAAGGGCCAATTAAAGACGTGCGCATATACGACTGTTTTTTGCCCTTCTTTTTTGGTCGTGAGGTAACCCCAATCGAAATGGTTGTTTTTGAGATCAAGTCCGGTACTGCCATAGATGCCCGCTCCATAGCTGTTTAGCCAATTTCCAACTTCGTGCAGACGACTGACACTTTCGTAGGGAACTGTTCCGTTGGCACGTGGCCCGATATTTAAGGTGAAGCCCCCGTTGAGACTTACATTGGAGATTAATGACTGGAAAATTTGACTGGTCGATTTCCATTCATTCTCCTGACCGTTGTAACCCCATGAATGCGCGATGGTGCCCGGTGTCTCCCATGGATGGTTAATGTAATTGCTGCCAAATTGGTTATCTCCTAATGTCTCAAAATCCACATTCTCCGCATCCGTAGGAAGACCTAGACGTGAATTAATCAGGCAATTAGGCTGTAGTTCACGGATCAGTTTGACAACCTGTAGTAATTGTTCTTTTTTAATGATCGACTTTTGATAAGGGATCCACATGTCGAACCATATCAAGGCAATGTCGCCATAGTTGGTCATCAGTTCGCGAAGTTGAGGGATAACTTTTTCCTGCCAATATTGATTGTATTGGGCATCGGTAACATGTCCCGACAGCTCCTGTTGATGATTCCAGCCGTATGGATGTTCCCAGTCAATCCAATGGGAATAATAGAAACCTAATTTCATGCCGTGTTTTCTACAGGCCTCTGCGATATCTTTGATGACATCCCGATTGGAACCACTCAATTTTGGGAGACTATAATCACCAACTTTTGTGTCCCAAAGGGCAACACCATCATGATGTTTGGCGGTGATGATGATATATTTCATCCCAGCCTCTTTTGCTAGAAGAACCCATTGCTCAGGATCTATTTTACTCCAGTCGAAACGTTTTGCCAAGGTACCGTACTCTTCTTTGGAAACGCGGTTGCGATATCTTAACCACTCGGCATAGTTATTCATATAACGTAAAGGCTCACCCTTCCACATGCCTTCTGCCGCACTGTATAGTCCCCAATGAATGAACATGCCAAAGCGGGCATCTTTAAACCAAGAGGCTTTTTCAGAAGTTTGTGCAAATAGTTTGGCCGAAATACTGAATAGCAATAATGACAAAATCAGTAGTCGCTTGATTGATGGTATCATAAAGGTTGTTCTGTTTTTTGACTTACAAGATAGGCAAAAAATCGAATATCGATCCTTAAATTGGATTTTGGAGTGGTTGTAAACTATGGAATGTAGTCGGTGAAAAAGTGAAAACCCCTCGTATTTAAACTAAGGGGTTTCATGTTGTGAAAACTTTAAAACGATTATTTCAAGTTATAGGCTTGGATAATCTTTTTAAAAACGGCTGTATTGTTGTAAATGCCCATAAAATTTTGCGCACCCGGTCCATAAGCAAAGACAGGTACCATAATATTGGTGTGGTCATCGCTACTGAAATTGCCCCTAACGGTTCCCTTTTTATAATTGGCATCCAATAGGGAGAGTCCGCCAGTTTCGTGATCTGCCGTGACAATGACTAGTGTTTCACCATCTTGGTCCGCAAATTTTAGGGCTTCCCCGACAAGCCGGTCAAAGTCATGTTGCTCGGTAACAACATAGGGAAGATCGTTGGCATGGGCTCCATAGTCAATTTGTGCACCCTCGGCCATGATAAAGAAGCCATTTTTATTTTTAGACAAAAGCTGAATCGTTTTTGAGAGCGAATTTTTTAACATTTCTCCGCGTCCATCGAGTATTCTCCTTGTCGCCGAATCAGCGAGGAGTACCAACTGTTTGCCCGATGTCGCTTTTTCAAAGTCGTCTAAATTTTGCTGAAGCTGATACCCTTTTTCGGTCAGTTGCTTCATCAGCGTGTTATCCTTGTTGTTGAGGAAGCTTTCGCGACGGGATCCAACTAGGATATCCACGTGGCTATTCTTGAAATCTGCCGCAATTTCCTGCGACATTGTTCGATCGATCTGATGTGCGTAAAATGCAGCCGGAGTAGCATCTGTAATATCTCCTGCACTGATGATCCCACTTTTGATCCCGTGTTGAGCAAGTGTGTCGGGAATAGCGCTCAACAATTTACCGTCGGCATCCACGCCAATGTAACGGTTATTGGTTTTATGTCCAGTAGCCAAAGCTGTCCCACCCGCAGCGGAGTCGGTAAAATCCGAATTGGATGCTTCGGTGCGTGAAAGGCCAATATGTTTCATATTGATAATATTGGACTGACCAAAATTGGCACTTAAACCCGCTTGTATTTGGGCCAATCCCATGCCATCACCAATGAGTAAAATAACGTTCTTGACCTTGCTCGTTGCACCATCATTTTTATAGGTTGGCTGATAGGGAACGTAGGCCTTTGGATTTGCATATTCGACTTTGGCGTTGTTTAAATAGAAATTCTTAAGCGCAGTAGGATGGTCTGTATTGATTCAGTCTACCCCCATGTGACCAAGCTCTTTCCAACTATTGGGGCTGTCTTTTGTTGCCCAGAAACGAAAAGGTTTACCCAATTTATGCGCCTTGTCTATCACAGATTTCATCTTTTCAAGGTCGGGTGGAGTAGGGGTCCCTTTGCCATTCCAGACAGAATACTGCTTAATATCCTGACTGATCATCCCAATATGTTTGAGCTGTGCCGGTGTATAATCTTTTTCCGGCCGGCCATCAAAATAAATCATCGATGGGTAATTGTCGAACTTTTCGGGCGGCGGGATTTCACCGCTGACGACAATTTTAATGGCGGAAGGATTTTTCTGCTGGTCGAATATAGATTCGTTTCCCTTCAAATCGGCCAACAATTTAGACAGTACCTGTTCGTAATTTTCTTTGATGTCAATCACGAGCTGCAAGGTCTGCTCTGGTTTGGCATAAGGTTTATTGCCGTTTTCCTTAAAGAAAGCAATTAAAGGGTCGATGTAAAGTTTTTTTAGTGTTTTCCCTGGTTTGATCTCACTGCTTTCATGGGCAACGTAAAGCTCTCCATTGCGATAGAAGACGTCCGCTTCGATAGAACCCATTCCAGCATAGTAAGCCTCCAACAGCGGGATTTGTTGTTTGTAATCATTGTGGCTGTGACCTGCATTTGCAGTCAGTTTCTGTTGTGCAGAAACTGACTGAATGCTTAGGCCGGCAAATAGCAGCCACATTAATTTATTGTTTTTTACCATCCTGCATTTTGTTTAATGACACCGGAACTATTGTCGATCTCGCGTTGTGGAACAGCCCACACGTCATGTACTTGCGGATTGAAATTTCTAGCTGGCCAAATGACCGTACCATCGAAATCGTGTAAAGGTTTGGCATAGGTAGCTTGTGCATCACCCCATCTAACTAAATCACGGTGACGGTCTGCCCATTCCCCAGCAAGCTCATTGCGGCGCTCACGTTTTAAATCTACAAGGGTCATTCCGCTTTTTGTGACTAAACCGGCCCGCTTCCTAATCTTATTTAATTCAGTATCGCCAGCACCGGAACCATTTAAGTTAATGGCGGCTTCAGCCTTGATCAATAGTACTTCGGCATAGCGCATCAATGGAACATTTAGATCTGTAGTGCCGTTATCTCCATTTGGATTGACATGTGTTGGAATAGGGTCTTTATAAGAAAACGGCTCCATGTATTTCTTGAATTGGTAATTGGATGTAGCGCCGCCGTCTTTTGTGAAAGTGCGTTCATTGCCGAAAAACTGAAATTTGTCTCCAGGTTTCAAGATTGTTGCTTCGCGGCGTAGATCGCCAGATTCAAAAGAATCATACAGTTCTTTTGTCGGTAGATAATAGCCCCAGCCATTGTAGATTCCCCAGGCCTTGTTGGTGAGCATAACTCCAGGAAGCTTACTTCCCCATCCAGTACCGCCACCATTTGGCGTACAGACCACCGACCAGATATATTCTTTGGACCAGTTGTTGGCAGCTTTAAACACATCGACAAAATTAGGCAGTAAATCATGTTTGCCCGAATTGATCACCATATCTGCATATTTGGCCGCATTGGTATAGTCCTTTTTGTACAGGTATACTTTTGATAAATAGGCCCATGCCGCAGTTTTGTGCGCTTTACCGTAATCTGAGGTATTCATGTCTGAGAAATAGGGAAGGTTCTCCGCAGCTTTTAGAAATAAAGAAGCAATGTAATCATAGTTCTCGTTGACATTGTTAGCACGGGGTACGGGTACGGCTGCATCGGTTTCAGGTTTAACGATCGGAATTCCAGCTTTGTCATTACCATAGTTTGCAGCCAATTGAAAATAAACCAGACCTGCATTGAAATAGGCATCGCCAATGATCTGTTTTTTTCGCGCTTCATCCATGGTTATATTGGGAACATTGATAATAATATCGTTAGCTCTTTTTATAATCGCATAGCGCATGCTCCATTGCGATTCGGTATAACCACCACCGATATAATTGCGGTTGAAATTTTTGATATTATCGGCTTCCGGTTTGTTACGCCCTGTTACCATGTCGTCACTGGCATTAATAAACCAAAACATTCCGCGGCCATAATAATCCTCTTCATTGTATTTTTCATACATACCAGCCTCCGCTTTGATGGCATCCTGTTCGGTTTTCCAAAAATTCTGCGCGGAAGGAGAACCTTCAGGCGATATATCCAACTGTTTTTCGCACGATGCAAAAAGTGCTACTGCTGCTATTGCAAGGTATTTGATATTCGTTTTCATCGTTTTATTTTTTTAATGACTGATAAAACCTGCTTAAAATCGCCCGTCTGTGAATGACAACTTTTATTTCTCGGTTTCATCCTTTTTATTTTTCTCGTTTTAATAATCGATAAGATCTTAAACTCAATAATCCTTGTATGAGGTCACCTTCGTTTAGATCCCATTGGCATTCTGCTAAGATTAAAAATTGACATTTAGACCGAAAATAAAGCTTCGGGCTTGTGGGTAGCGTCCGACATCAAGTCCATTGTTATCCATACCAATTTCCGGATCAAAACCAGTGTATTTTGTAAACGTAAATAAGTTGTTCGTAGTCGCATAGACTCTCACGTTTCCAAGTTTATATCTGTCAGTCAAAGATTTTGGAAGTGTATAACCTAATGTGACATTTCGGATACGAAGGAAAGAACCATCTTCGATATAGAAATCTGATGCATTAAAGTTTCCGTTGGCGTCTGAGCTTGAGATAATAGGCACTTTCCCATTCGGGTTTTCTGGTGACCATGCATCGAGGATTCCTGCTAATTTGTTGTACGAAGGACCGCTCGCACTGTAGGTTGTTCTTTTGATGGCATTAAACAATTTGTTTCCTTGTACACCTTGTGCAAAAATATTGAGATCAAAGTTTTTGTAATTCGCATTGAAGCTCAGACCATAAGAAAAATCAGGATAAGCACTTCCGGCGTAATAGCGATCTTCAGGTCCGATCGAACCATTCCCATCGATGTCTACAAATTTGAAATCGCCCGCTTTTGCATTGGGTTGAATTTTTTGTCCATTGGCATTTTTGTAGTTATCAGCTTCTGCCTGACTCTGGAAGATACCATCGGTCTTTAATACGTAGTAACTGTAAAGAGGTTGGCCAACAGTAATTGTTAACGGAGCTAGCTCATTTCTAAAATTAGTACCTACTGCGATATTGTTCAATCCAGGGGCCAATTCTTGAACGTTGTTGGTCAATTTGGTTAGGGTTGCATTAATAGAGTACGAAAAATCTTTATTTTTAGCACTACTATACGTTAGTCCTAGTTCAATACCTTTATCTTTTACTATACCACCGTTAATCGTTTGTGTGCTCAAACCCGCTGTTCCCGGAAGAGGTTTGGTTAAGATCATCTTATTGGTTTCTTTGACAAAATAATCCGCTACCAAGCTCAATCCATTCAAAATTCCAAGATCTAAACCTATATTTGTTTGTTTACTTTCAGCCCATCGCATATCCATATTGGGTAATACATTTTGAGCATATCCATTTTGTAATTTTGGATTTTCACCGAAATAGGCATCGGCGCGAATAAGAAGAGGGTTAACATCCAGTGGATTTAGGTTGGCTAGACCACCCAATTTACCGTAACTTGCTCTTATTTTAAGCTCGTTTAACCATTCTACAGATTTCAAAAAATCTTCTTTGTGTAGAGCCCATCCGGCAGATGTTGAATAATAGTAGCGCGCTCTATTTTCTTTTAATGGAATGATGGATGAAGCATCTCTTCGACCAATTAAGGATAGTAAGTATTTTTCATTGTAATTATAGTTTGCCCGTAAGAAAAGAGACGAAAGCGCTGTGGCTCCATAACCACTTTCCGACGGTTGTATTGTGTTCGCGTTATTCAGGTATCTGTATTGCTTGGATTCGTCGTCAAAGCCCGTTCCTGAAGCATTCAAATAACTACTTTTGGTTTTTTGAAAACTATAACCTCCGGTCAAATCAAGTTGATGATGGTCAAATTTGGTTTTATAATTTAGGACTTGTTCGGCAAGGATATCATTTGCGTCACTCGCTCTTTCCACCAGACTATTGCTCAAAACGGGTTTACCTATTTCAGGACGTTTTGGTGTAAAGCTTTTATATCTAATGTTCGATTTTGTAATGCTTAAGTTGGATCTAAAAGTTAAGCCTTTTGCCAACTGGATGTTGGCGTATGGATTCACAACCAGGACATTGACCGGATTGTTTATATCGATGCGCATTAATTCTGCAACCGGGTTGATGATATCACCATAGTCACCAGGGAAAGGACCTGGAAGACCCGCAAAACTACCATCGGCATTATAAGGTGTTCCATTGGTGGGATAATAAATGGCCGACAATAGCGCTCCTGTATAGTCGCTGCTTGTATTAGCACCATTTCCATTGGTACTGCTATAGGAAAGATTTTCACCTATTTTTAACCATGGTGTAACTTGATGCTCTGAGTTTATCCTGAAGTTGTAACGCTGCGTTTTCGTATTGAGTACAATACCTTCTGCTTTGCGGTAATTGAAACTTAGGTAAAAATTTGATTTTTCATTTCCGCCATTAATTGCACCATTGTAATCTTGCAATGTCGCGTTTCTAAATACCTCATCCATCCAGTTTGTTTTGGTCACTAAACCTTCTGGATATTTAGCCGGATCGAAAGCTGGTAAAATGGTTGTCCCACCATTTTTTGCAGCTGTTGCGGCGACCTCGGCACGTTGTTCGGCGTTTAAAGGTTTTAATTTACGCCATGCACTTTGCTGGCCGATCTTGGCATCAACATTAATTTGCATCTGTCCTTTTTTTCCTTTTTTTGTGGTGATCAATACCACACCACCAGAAGCTCTCGCACCATAGATAGCTGCTGAAGCATCCTTTAATACGGAAATAGACTCAATGTCGTTGGGATTTAATTGTGGAGTACCTAAGAAAATCGAACCGTCAATAACGTAGAGTACATTTTCACCATTGATACCACCGGCACCCCGAATATTGATACGTGGGGGCGATGTCGGATCGCCACCTTCGTTTGTCACAATGACACCCGGAGATTTTCCGGCTAATACTTCACCGACACTGTTTACCGAGCGTGAGGATAATTTATCAAGGGATACCACACCTATAGCTCCTGTTAATGTTTCTTTTTTCTGGGTTCCATAACCAACAACAACAACTTCGGATAGGGTCGAACGTTCTTCGCTTAGCGTTACATTGATAACTTCATTTTCACCAACAGAAACATCTTTAGAATGAAATCCGACCATCGAAAAAGAAAGGACGGCTTGTGGTCCAGCCTCAATTCGAAATGCACCCTTTGTATCTGTTGTGGTTCCTACCTGCGTACCCACTACTTTTACAGAAACACCTACAATTGCAGCCCCTGTTGTATCTCTTACAAAACCTGTCACGATGCGGTCTGCCTTGAGGTTTGCTTGCGTGTTCAGGATCACATAGTCCTCCTTTTCTACCGCATTGATTCCGAGTTTATTCAACAGTGAGCGAACAGGCTCGGTTTTAAAGCTACCGCTTAAGACGGTGTTGCGTTCTTGCAATAGATCAGGATTGTAAACAAAATGAAGGCCCGAAAGACTCTCGATTTTGTGGAGGATGACATCGAGTTTTTCGCCCTTGCTTATTTTGATGTTTACGCTGCTTTTGTCCAAACGTTGGGCCATACCGGGTGAGGCCATTAGTGAACTGCAAAATACCGACGTAATCGAAAATGCAATGCAGGGATACTTCATGATCCGATAAAAAGAGAATTCTCTTTTGAATGCAGGTGTTTTCATTTTTTTGTAATGATTAGGTAATGAATTGCGCATGGTGACTAAGATGTTTTAGGTAAATTTTTAGACATTATTTTTGGATTTTAAATATTTTATCCTTTTCAATCGTCCTGTACTTAAGGTGATGCAGGCTGCAGATAATATCCAGTATTTCGGCTGGATTTTGTGTGCTATTGAATGTGGCTGTTGTTTTTAGGGCCGAAAGCGATGTATCCTTTAAGATAATTTCAATGTTGTAGATATATTCCAGTTTTTTTGCGACCTCTTGGAGGTTTGTTCCATCAAACGCTATGGCGACAGCTGTGTTTTTTTCGACCACGCTACGCGAAGATTGTGCGGTTTCTTTGCTGTAACGTAGACTTTGGTTTTTGGTTAATATACCCAAGATTTTATCTTGTTGCTGTACCGCCACCTTACCGGTAGCAACGGTGACTTCGACTTGGTCGGAAGCCTGATAAGCTTTTATCCGAAAGGAGGTACCCAATACTTTAACCACTAGCTTGGATGCAAGCTGTACCTGAAATGGGTGTTGTTCGTCGTGGGCAATAGCAAAGAAGGCTTCCCCCTCGGTAAGTGCTATTTCACGGATATTTCCCTTGAATGTACTTGGATAGCTGATTTTTGAAGATGGTTCCATGATAATTTCCGAACCATCTGCCAATACAATCTTTTTATGTTCACCTGCAAGGGTTGTTGTGACGATCTGCGCAGATGGTGCGATAGGTTGATTATTTACTTTCCAATAAAGAAGTGCTATAGAAGCAATCATTAAAATAGCGGCCGCTATTTTGAATACAGGTGAATACAGCAGGGAAGGTCGTTTACTTTCCTTTTCTGAAATACCGAACTGGATATTGGCCAATAATTGTTCGCGCAAGGCCGCTTTGCGTTCCTGCGGAATTTTTTTTGATGCGTTATCCAGTTGGGCGTACCAATCTTCGACTTGTTTAATCTCGGTGGCGCTGGCCTCTCCATTTAAATATTTTTGCAGTAGCTGCTTTGCTTTTTCTTCCATCATTTGAATACATGTCACTTCAAATGGGAAATGGTACTAGTCGAAAATATTAGGAGTATATTAAATTATTGTTAACACTCAAAAAAATGTAAGAACTGCCTAAGAGAGGCTTTTTTTGAGCAGTTTCATAGCCGAGGTAATTTGATTCTTGACCGTTTGTACCGATACATTCAGCTCGCTCGCAATTTCCTTGATTGATTTTTCTTGCTTGCGGCTCATTGTGACGACCAGCCGCATACGTTCGGGAAGCTGCATCAACGCTTCTTCAACTTTTTGTTGCGCATCTTTTAAGATCAGCAAATCGTCCGCTGAATCTGCATATTGTTGGTTCATTAAAGTCGCTAGTTCGGCTTTGTGTCCATCTTTAACTGTTGTATTCCGAAAATGGTTGATTACTTTGAATTTTACAGCCCCATGTAGATAGGCTGCGAGGCCACCAGATATGATGACCTGTTCACGGTTTTCCCAAAGCGAAATGAAGATTTCCTGGGTAATGTCCTGAGCCACATTTTCGTCACCTATTTTCTTAAAAGCTGCATCAAATATGGCTTCCAAATACAGATTAAAAATCTGTTCCATGGCAAAGTGGTCACCCTGCTTTAATGATGCTATCAATAATTCGCTCACAAGATCAGTTTTAATTGGACAAAGCTAATAACTCAGTATTCCTTTAAAGTTAATAAATCTTAAAGAGTATATTTTGTCTGTTATAAATTAATCTTGGGAATTTCAGCTGAAATTGAACGGTATATTTTTATTCTTTATATTCCTTGCCCGTAGCAATGTCAATAAAATAGCCCTCGTCCCGATTCTGCTCATTTCTAGGTTGTACCCAACCGTTGGGATTGATGGTCATGTAGCTTTTGTTGCCGATTCGTTGTTTTGTCTTATTGTTGTATAAAGTATAGCAACCATCTTTATGCTCCTGTAATGCGAAGATTTGTCGTTTACCATCTAAGGTTTCAATATGTTCGAAATCGGGATTTATATCCCAAGTTTTTGCACTTGAATTCCATAGGCCTTTTGTAGGTTCCAGATCGCCTCGTTTCACATCAATTAAATAAAGATCTTCTGATGAATCGACATATTTTATTTTTCCGGTCTTCCAATTCTTCTTCATGGCATTCGAGGTGAGTAACATGTGTTTGTCTGGCCAGACCAAATTACCCACCTGATCCAGGATATAGAAATTCGGGGCTTTGATGGTGTCTAATAAGTTGCCATCTTTATCCATATATAGCCAATCATAAGCCCAAATCGCATGATTGTAGTTAAATCTGCCTAGAATAAAATAGGGCGAATTAGTCACCGAATAAACTAAGGATATTTCAATACCGTATATTGTAAGTTATAGCCTGTTGGCGTGTAATATTAACCGTTGATTGGACAGATGATATCAGGAAGGAGCAGCGCTAATTTTGGAGTTGAGCCGATTAAATTGGTTAATCGGCTCAAATTTTGCTTATTGTTGAGCCGATTAGTGTGATCACTTTTTAGTAACCGGAACCAAAATAACCTCCCCTTTGTTGGTTTGATACCAGTATTTGTTGCCCAGGTCATCTTCGAAATCATGGTTTACCCGCGGCTTATCAACCTTTCTGAAGCTTTTTACATCAGGGCCATTGAATATTTTATTTCCAATGAAAATGTGGTTCGCGTCTTTTGCTACAGCGAACTTGAGAACCTCGAAGGTTTTCGGATCTGCTTCAGCAAATAATCGTTGTTCGTAATAGACATGATTTTTGTCGCGCGACCAAAGAACTTTTCCATTTGCCCCTTCCAATAGCTCGAAACTTTCGGCATCAACCGCTGCATATTCAAATTGCTTACCCGAGATAATCACCAATTGGTCAATGATTACTGTCTTATCATTAAGGAATTTTATGTTGTTTGACGAAGGAAGTTCGATCTCCAGGATACCGATGTTTTGATAAGGCTCGTAGTAGAGCAGTATTCGGTCATTCAGTAGTAGATAGGCTTTATTGAGAGCCTTAACGTTCTCTGTTTTATAGTGGAGCGGAAGAATCGCTTTGTCTGTTACTACGAAAAGCTGATTTTTATCTTTTACAAAATTACTGTTAACTACGTTGAATGAAGCATAGTCGACGTTCAGCGGTTGATACCTATAAAAGTAATGTGCTTTATCTTTAGCTAGTGCTGGAAGTTGATGATATAACGTTGTATAAGTCGCAGGATCGGCACCTTCGATAATGGTGAGCTGATTTTGGCTACACGATGAAGTAGCCGAAGCAAAACCTTCAAACTTGAATACATGCTCCTGATCGATTGGAATGTTGTTTTTCAGTTGAAAGGTCTTTATATCGACCAGCTCTTGCGGGCATCCCATAAAATAGACGTGATCTTTATCGCGGGCATAGACCTCTTTGATCACAGCAAAACTTGCCACATCGGCAACCATCTTTCTCGAACCTCGTTCAAAACCGTTTCCGCTCGGTATAAAATAAATCGCACCGCTCTTTTTGTAGTAATCTTCAGACAAAGGACTCACTTGCTCTTTGCAGGAAAAGAGCAGACCTATCAAAGCACTTATTATTCCCATTTTTAAGATATTTTTCATACTCGCCAACGATATACCTTATCGCAATTATTGATTATTCATTGATGTAACGCACCGCAAAATCGATCCAGTCTGTAATGGATTCATCCAGGTAGATATCGGGCTGTATCCCTATATTGTCAATCGGATATTGTGGTAGTCGAGTAGATCGATAGGTTGGCAAAAGGAGCTGGTAGTTGTCGCAACCAAATTTGAACTCACGTATAGAGCCATAGTCAAGGGCGCCCATACTCGGCGTTCCCATGATTTTTACTTTTTTGCTCTGGCGGGAACTGAATAAAAAATTCTCGGCAGCACTGGCTACATTTCTATTGGCTAGGATAATGACCTGTTGCGGACTTTTTTTATTAATAGCAATCGTATCTATGATCACCTTCTTGTCACCATACAATACAAATTTTCCGATATTCTCCCTGTATTCCCGAAGATCTTCGTCAATTCTTTTTACTTCATTCAGTGAATCCTGCTTGATATTTTTGATGGCATAATCACGCAACCCATCGACTAAGGTTTGTGTCGCAAAAAACTCAACACTCATAATCCGGATGGGATTAGTTAAGATGTAAGGCAACAGCGGCTGGTATACATCGTCCGTTCCACCACCGTTGTTTCGTACATCTATAATAAGTGCTTTACTGCTTTCGATCTTTTCTTTGTTTTTTTCAATCAGCTCTTTGAAAGGGGCTATGTTTTCGTACCCGAAGCTTGAGATCTTAATATAAAATATATCGGGACTGATCGATTTTGAACTTATTTCCTCTTCTGGTTCTGCCTTTGGGGTTTCGGTACTTGTCTGTGGAGCATTTTTCCTTTTGGAAAGATCATCTAAGACAATGTGTTCATCGTGGAAGAAGTCAAGATATTCCTGCAAAAGTTGCATACAGGTCCCATTTGAAACCAGCAAGCTTTTCTTCGTCAATATATTTTTTTTAGCTTGATACAGGTCCTTATTCTGCTTGGTTTTTTCTGGAAAACCAGGGTACTCGCTCTCTATTTTTACAATTAATTGCTTAAGTGCCTGTGAGCAGTTGCAGGTGGTTTGACCATATATTGGTCGAACAAAGAAAACAAGACAAAAGATGAGGAATAATTTGGTATTGGTCATGGATATGGTTGTTAAAATTAATGCAATTTAAGAAATAGCGTATTTTCTGATAGCTTAAAAATTGAATAGCCTAAAAATAGTAGAAATATAGAATTGTTTCGTGAGGTGTTTACAATTCGTAGCATATATTTATAATTTGTAAAAGCCAGAAATAAATAGTCATCTGTTTATGTACAGGCCGGCATCCTTCATTTAAAACTTTAATGATAAATAATATTTTGATTTGGTTTTGTTTATTTATATATTTGTATGTATAAACTATATTAATGTATTCTATTTTGTTTTTCTTATAATCGAAAAACAAAGTGTTTTCTCCGTCTTTATTGCCAGCGACGGTGAAACACTTTTTCGCTAAATGAATGATTTGAATACATGTTGATTTAAATGCTGGTATTTCCTGAAAAGCCAAGGGGCGAACGTCTATATGTAGTAATGTGTTAACCCTCTTTAGTCTCCTTGGTTGTAATACTGTTTTTTTTACAATAAAGTATTTATTATTTACAATAATAAACTGTAACGGTCTGATCTGTTTGGGGTTAATTTATTGTGCCAAATTTTTAATCTTAAATCATTTAGTATGGAAATCAATAGCCAATTAATTATCGATCGGCTTTCTCAGCGTATGGATCTCGATCGTGCCTATCTTTTTAAATATCAGTTTCTCGGTCAGGAGCATTATCATTTGCTTCTTGCGCTCAAGCATGTGAGCGGGCTTTCAGCGAAGGTATTAAAACCTATTGCGGAATTATGTTTAATGGACCAGAAGAATATTTCCTTTGAGCTGGTGCCAATTGCTGAAATGCTCAGTAAAGTCAAAGTGGGCAGCCTGTATTATTCCTATGCCTCCCTACCTGAAAATACCGTTCATCAGGCTAGTAGCAAAAAGAACCCACCCCTTCAAGCGAAAGAACTAAAAAGTGTCCTAGAAATCGCTGATGAATATTACCAGAAGCTCTTGCCTATTTCAGCGGGATTCCTACAGGGGGCTGAAACATTTGGTCAGCAGGGGAACTATCAAAGGGCTGTATTTATGTTACATCAAAGTATGGAAAATCATTTGCGTTTTTTACAGCTAATGATTGACGGAAAAGCCAATAACGTACATCATGTTAGCAACAGAATTAAAAGCCTCAATGAACATTTTTCAATGTTAAGAGAATCTCTTGTCGGAAAGGATGAGGAAGAAAAGAAACGTTTTAAATTATTGGACAGTGCCTTTGATGCGGTGAAACAAAACAAGGACCTCGAAATCTCCGCCTTTGATGCCTCCTGGCTTTATGAGCATTGCAAGTTTGTTCTTCATACGATTGAACAGCTGTACTTGAGTTTTATGGAAGGCCTTAAAGCGGGCTATGAAAAATTGTTGGTAATAGCGGAACAAAAAGTCGCAAATAAAAACGTCGAAGTTGCAGCAAGTAATCTGGTGGCGAAGGAGACTACATTATCGAATGCCGCGGCCTCGCAGTTTCGTGCATTTCCTTGGCCGGAACGGTATGAGGAAGATATACTTCATGTGCTGGCTCAGATTCGTCAGGAGAATAATCCCGAACAAATGATGCTGCTCAATTATTACGTCAGCGATGCGCATGGAAAAGGACTTTTTCATTTTCCTGCAGTGGAAAATGAAAAGGCAGAAATCTACCTTGTCGTAATAAAAAAGAAAATAGGTCACTGTCACTTTCGAAAAATCGTTTATGGTCGAGTTACTGCAGTTGTAGCTTTTATGAGCACAGATTTCCTGGCAACAAAACTGGATCTGGGCAGCCGTTTCTCCCATACCATCTGGAATGAATCTGTTGTTGTTTACCGTCGTCCGAGTTATAAACCGACGTATTCGGTTAACCCGGTCAATTGGCACGATACACTATTGAAGACATCGATTTCATGGACACGCAATTCAAAACTCATGCAAGATCTGCTAGGTGTATTTGCTTTTGAAGGACTTGCTAGTCCGCAATTGGCTGTATTATTTTTAAATCAATTGACGTCAATTGGACTATACAGTTACCTCTACCTACGGATCGGTTATGCCCCAATGAATGTGACTATAGCCAATCTTGTGGACTGGACCTGTATCTGTGATAAAAAGGTGCAGGAATTTTTTACAACCAGAGGTGATGTAGAGGAAATATTGAATGCAGAGTTATTAAAACAGATGAAAGGGCGGGTCTATGAGCTTCCTTCACAATTAGCTCAGCTTGATATGGACTACTTCAGGTCAAAAGCGAGAGAAATTACAGATTTCTTTGTCGATCTCTGTGATCAGAGCATACGGTATATGGAGCTGAAATCGGAGGTTAAATTAAACGAAGTGATATGATAGGAATTGGCTTTAACTGCATTACGACGGATGCTAAGATCCATTCAGTCGAAAAAATACTTCCAAAAAGAAATTCTAGTGAACCTCTTGTAATTCCTTGGGAAGATGGATTTATAGGGAGAATGACTCCGCGCTACCTGAGCAAATATTATGCTGATGATGAGATTCCATTTATGGAACGAGAGAATATTGTTATTCAGGTCCGACCGTATCCACCGAAATATGAACTTAAGTTAAAAAAGTTCTCGGGTACTACGGTTAAAATCGAGCTGACTACGGAACACCTCGGCATTAATTGTTCTTGTAGCGACGATGTAACAGGGCTTTGCGTACACGAAGCAACCCTGCTATCGAATAAATTACTGGATAGTTACCCCAATTATTTAAAGGGCCTATATCGGGCTGAAATCAATAATTTGCCACCATGGAAGAAAAAGATCGTGCCATTTAAGGTCTGTGAGAATTATTCTTATGCGGAGTTAACTGTAGAAATGAATAATGAATATGGACGATTTTATCGTTTAGCTCCTAATGATTATGAGAGTGGACTTCGTCTGCCTGCACGTAACTTGGAAGGATATCTCGATTTACAGCGAAACGATGAAGTGTATTTTTTTGTTACAATAAATTTTTCCGCTTTTGGTCTGCCTGTTTTTTTCCCTTTTCATTATAAATTTAAACGCTCTCGTTCCTTTTCGCACTCTTATCTATTGGACGAAAGTAACTTGAAAATGTCTTTAAATTCTTATGATCAGTATCTGGAATTGTTCAGTCGTCGATTTGCCGCCCTCCTTAATGAAGATAAAATACTTCGGGAAGAGAAGAAGGATCTAATCAGTGAAGATATCAACTACTTCGAGCGGAAACAATGGGAAATTATACAGATATGGCGTGATTTACTGGAGGATCCTCCGTTTCCAGTTAAATTACGTTTTGCCGAAACATTTAAACGCTATCGATTTGCACATCAGATTAATTTGAAAAATTCGAGCGTGCTGGGTGCCGCGACATTAAATAAAGCACAGGGGAATTTGCAGCTCAAAGTCGAAATTGATGATCAGGATCAATATCTGAAAATGCGAATTTGTCTCTATTACAGAAACCAGCTAATAGATTGTCCTGAGTTTTTGGGGGATGAAAATTGTTTCTTTCTGAAAATATCTAACGAGGAAATTTTATTTATTGATAACCCGACCCAGGCTGGAGTATTGCAAAAGTTTAAACAATGGAAATATAGATTGACTGTCTTTAAAGAGAATTATCATACCTTCTTGAACGATTATCTGATACCCCTATCAAAAATAGCGGAGCTTGTCATCTTAAACAGGCTAGGGGAAAATATGACAATTCCTCAAGTCTTTAAGCCGTTTAAAAAAATAGCTACTATTTCTGTAATTGACCAATTCCTTTGTATAGAGGCTTTTGTCGAATATGAGAAAGAGGGTAGGTTTTTGTTGAACTCCAGTAGCAATTTGATTTTAGAGGAGAGACAGAATCAATTGGCGTATTTTGAAAGGAATAAGCTCGAAGAACAGGTTTTTCAGGAATTTGTTAAAACACAACATCCGATTCTTAAGGAGACAACATTAGAAAATAACTGGTTGATTCCTTTGAAAGAAATTGAAAATACCACTTGGCTATTTGATTTCATGGACAGCTGTTCTCTCAATGAAATTTCGTTAGAAATTGACCATCTTCAGCAAGGTAGCGCATACTATCCTTTCCCTCTAAATTGTACTGTACGTAACATCCGTCTGGAAAATAATTTATGTTCAATTCTACTGGGGCCGAAATTTGGAAGACAAACAATTTCAATGGATGAATTTGAGGATTTGATTATGGGAACAGATAAAGTTTTTACTCTTACTGATGGGACTTTTGGCGTTATACGCCGCGCTGACCGAGAAATCTTCAGGCCACTGTTTTTAGGAGGAAGAAGAGAAGAAGATTGTTTTGTTTTAAATACAATTCAACTTGTGTCTATGCAGAAGGTTTTGGATAAAATAGATAAAAAAATTATTCAGGACAGTATTCGGGAACGTCGTGAAAAACTCGCAGCTTTGGATGAAATCCCTCTTTTGGAAATCCCTAGAAGCTTAAAAGCGCAATTACGACCTTATCAGCAGGTAGGTTTCAGCTGGCTCACTTTTTTGAATGAATTTCAGTGGGGTGGCCTTTTGGCTGATGATATGGGTTTAGGGAAAACATTGCAGATTATAACAGTGCTGGAATACTTTTATCAACAGCATTCTACAGGAAAATCTGCTTTAGTGGTTGTCCCGAACTCTCTTTTGTTCAATTGGGAAAATGAATATAAAAAGTTCGCCCCCTATCGAAAAATAGAAATCTATTATGGGAAACACCGGGAAGCATTTATTTTTGAAGAGGAAGGCACTGTAGTTCTTACGACATATGGAACGATGTTGACTGATGCGGCGTATTTAACCAGTTTAGACTTTAGCTATCTGATTATGGACGAATCCCAAGCCGTCAAGAACCGTAATTCGAAGCGTTTTGAAGTGCTGTCAATGGTTAAGGCCGATTACCGTGTAGCGGTGACAGGAACGCCAGTTGAAAACGGTATCCAAGATATTTATGCTCAAATGTCTTTAGTTAATCCTGGTTTCTTTGGGGATTATCGAAATTTTAACAAGGCCTATAAGGGGATCAAAGATGAAAATACAGCGCAAGAAACTGTCCTTGGCCTCCAAAAGATGATCCAACCTTTTATTCTTCGACGTACAAAAAAACAGGTTGCTTTGGACCTTCCTGAAAAGACCGAAACAATACTGTATATGGATATGCTTCCGGAGCAAAGAAAAATATACGATAAGGTCAGAAAAATATTCAAGGGAGAGATTGAAAATAATCTGAATAGCGCTGACTCCACGAAATCCAAATTTTTGGCGATCGAGGCGCTGCAAAAACTACGGCAGCTTTGCAACTCGCCCATTCTGATGAAAGATGGCGGCTTCGGTCAAGAATCTATTAAATTGGATTTTATTGATGAAATTATGGATGAAGTCGCTCCAAATCATAAGATTCTTCTCTTTTCGGCGTATACTTCCATGCTTAAGCTGGTGGCTCAACGAATCGAAAATAAGGGAATAGCTTATGCCTACCTTGATGGTAAGATGAATCAAGATCAGCGGCAAAATGCGGTCGAAAGATTTCAGAACGAGGACGAATGTCGTGTATTTCTAATCAGCCTTAAAGCGGGAGGAACAGGATTAAATCTAACGGCTGCCGACTATGTCTATATTTTGGATCCCTGGTGGAATCCTGCTGCCGAAGCACAGGCAATAGATCGTTGTTATCGAATAGGACAGGAAAAGCATGTGATGGCTTATAAGATTGTTTGTCGGAACTCCGTAGAGGAGCACATCTTAGCCCTTCAAGAACGTAAAAAACGAATATCCGAAGGACTGATTTTAGATGAGGCCAATCTAATGAAATCGATCAGTAAAGATGAACTGCTTAAATTATTTGAATAACCAATTGTACACTATAATGATCAAAAAAGTATCTACAAAAAAAGCATCCTATGGGGGAATGATGTTTTCGCACGACTTTCAGCTTGGGTACACTTATGCCAGATTGCATGTGCAACAAAAGATTGGCGGACTATCGAATCTGAAGTTTGTAACTGGTGGCACAGCTCCTTGGCAATTGTTTCGGAAAGTTGAGAAAACGGGGCAGGTTCATCTCCAGATTTATCCAGGGCATTTGAAAAATGTGCTGTATGGACTCATTCAGCAAAATAGGTTGTTCGCCAGAAATGTGGAAGGAAGGTATTCTTTTTACACGGTTGATAGAAAGGAGGAGCATGCAAAATTTAATTAATGATATTGGCCGAGAGAGATTTCGCGCAGAATTTTCCATGTATTATGCGGGTATTGTTTATCTCCTGATATTAAATCGGATCAGCTTCGGTTTTACCCGTGAAGAAATGGCTTTCTTAATGGGACAAGAGCAAACCTATATTAAGGAAATAGAAGAACTTAAAATACCGGCCGGAAATCTTGAAGTTATGGTGCATCTCAGTTGGGTATTTAATCGTAGGGCTATAGATATCAGTAGATTCGACAATAAATCTAGCTATCAGTTTGAGTTGACGATTTGGGAAGAAAAGGCTATTCGATACTATCAAATGGAATATTTTATCAATTCCGTTGAAACCATGACTTTTTTTCGATTAATGGAGGAAATCAGGGTAGAAGATTCAGACCAAGCTGAACAGTTCGCATGCGATTGCATGGTAGTGGAAATCGTTTTGGATAAACTTATCGATATGGATTATTTTAAGAAATATAGAACACCGCTTGAACTATGGCGTTATGCGGAAAAGTATCTGGGGGAAAAAATTTGCATAAAAAGCTTGATGCATGAAATTGGCGTGTTCGTAGGAAAGAAAGGGAGTGCACCGCTGCGGAAAACTAAAGCCAAGAGTTTTGGCTTCCGCTATATCGCACATAAATAAAAGATATTAAAAATATGGAAGATATAATAGGAGTACCTTTAGAGGTACCACGAAATTTTCGGTTAATATGTGAGCTTTTTGGTATCGCTGTACCAGCCTTTATCCAATTGTTTTTGGATCATTACTCTTTTATAGATCAGAATTTTAAAGATAATTCGAGCTATAATATTGCGACCAGGGCCATACGTTTTATCAATGATAAAATTCCTAAAGACCATAATCGTTTGAAGATCGAATTCAAAGATAATGACAGGGATGTGGGGATAAAATTATTGCGACGTCAGGTAAAATTAGCAGTCAATAGAAATTATAGTACCGGCGAACGCAGAAATAGAGGGCGTATTATTACTGCGCAGCTTTATGATCTTTTTGCTAAAAAGGTAATGCTTAAAGATCGAATCTATTTAGATGAAAACATATACTTTAAATTGAGTAAGGATTTTCTGCTGACTTGCATTATGAATTCCGTTCATCCATCGCATTATATCAATACCATGATGCTGCAGGCATCAACACCTGATTTTTTAGCAGCAATGCACCTCGATAAAGCTATTTATAATCCTGTTTTGGGATTTATTCATCGTGTCCTTGACGGTTACGGCGGCCTTATTGATTGGGAATATCGTAATACATCTTTTTTTAAACGATTTATAATGGATTTGCAAGAGCTTAATAAACGCTATTTTTTCTATCGGGATCTTGATCAAAGAGTTGCACTTTATCACGTCTGGCTAGATAATCTTTTGGAAACTAAGGAGGACGAATTTGAGTTATAAACAACCTTTGGAAAGTTTGGGAAACAACCTGTCTTTTGATGAAGATGGCGTAATCTTAGAACGGTTAAATAGAGGTAACTAGGGTGAAAAAATGATGACTTCTTAAATTAAATAAATAATGGAAACATTCGAAAATATTAAATTGACAACAGCATTTAAACAGTTCTGCGATCTGTTCAATTTCACACCGGAAGAAGTTGTACAGGAATTTATTGATAAAATTGACATTGCAGAGTATATGTGTGATCCAATGCAACCCGATCGCTGGGCTAATCTATTTGCGATGGAATATTTGATCCAATATACACAGTCCGAAAACAGTATTGTTGAATATAGGGAATTTGCAGAAGAGTGGGTGAAAATGATGGATACTGGTGGAGATGATCTGATCGGAAATACAAGACTACTGTTGGATGCCTGGCACAAAAAGGTTTTAGAGGATCGTATTCATAGTATTATGAAAGAAGATGAAGGGGAGGATACAGTATAATTTTATGTTAAATTTGATCGACGTAATGTATTACGTCGATCAAAATGTAGCAAAAACAAAAAGTATATATGATAAACAAAAGTGTCTATATGAATTTTCTAATAGCTCTACGAGCCTTGGGTTTTATCGTTGTGCTAATTATTGTTAATGCATGTGAGCAAAAAAATAACAAGAATTTAATCGTAAAGGCGATTACTGTAAATAATGATATGTATGGAGCGAGTGATTATTCAATTGAGGTGTTCAGTGATTCAACTTATCGGATAATAGATTATTCAATGGTCATAGATACAATTAATCTTACATTAATAGATCCTAAAAAAAATCCAAGGCAGTTGGAGAGAGAGGCATTGCATGGCCCTGTGAAAATCAAGGAAAATGTTTTATTCTTTGATGCTGCCTGTAAAAATTTTAATAGGGCCGTATTAAGAAATGGTTACTTGGATCTTTATGTAGACAGTAACTTTGTACGAAGGTTATTAATAGAGCAGGCAAGTATTCCCATTCCGCAATATTATAATAAGTCACGTTTTTCTGATTACGCAATTTTTGACGGTCCAAAAGACTCTATTTCGGATCAAACTTATGAAATTAAACAAAACGACCTGTTGTTTATAGATTCAGCGCTGACATCTCAACTAGTACGTTTAAAGTCATCTCTTGGAAATCAAGCATATGGAAAACAATTGAACGTTTATGCGAATGCCGATAGTGTATGGATTATTGTGTATCTATTTCCTGATAAAGATCTTGACAAAGATTTCTATTATCGACCAACGATTTATCGGTCATCCATTTCATTGAGATCGGCCTTTGAAGGAGCTTATGGTGAATTAGGGATAAATCTTACCAAACGTAGTTTTTCCGATCTGCATTTTGAACCAGCTAGTAATTAGTGTATGTATACTAATTTGAAGCTCTTTGGCTACATCAGATTATTCTCCTTAATGAGGTTTCTGTAAAACTGTAAACTTTCCTCCAAATAAGAAATATAACTTTCTTTGTCCCGCAAAAGCTGCTTTTCATTTGATAAGGGTAATTTTTCTCCCTTTATCTGAGCTGTCGGAGGATTGATCAAACTATTCATATCCGTTTGTAATATATCCGCAATTTGCTGTAGACGTTCAATGTCTATCTTCGTCGTTCCAATCTCAAGGTTCTGATAGGCTTTTAAGGAAATATATAGCTGTTCAGCCATTGCCCTTTGTGATATCTTGAGATATTTCCTACGCTCTTTAACGGCTTTAATAATTTCTTGTGATGTTACATTGCTCATGGTTAGTCGAATTCAAATTAACGTGAACACAGGATTTGGTATAGCCAAAGATAAGAAATTTGAAATATAATCTACTTATGTAGTAGTCTTTATTTTTATTTATCTAAAAACTATTGTTACCTCCTCGAAAAATCTTTCCCGCCAAGGCGTATTAAATGTTCATAACGCCATTTAATATAGGAATATTTTCTACCTAACTGTTGGAAATGAATAGTCAAACCACTTATTTTTGAATAGTCTACTTATTCGGTAGTTTTTTTTAAAAATAAACATATGACTAAAGTATTTACATTGATTGCATCGCTCACTTTCTCTACAGCGATTATGGCGCAGCATAAAACTGCCCTACTAAATGGTCAAGTGACTGGCTATACCACGCAGGACAAAGCTTTTCTGAGCTATCGGAATGGTACTCAACGCAGCGTCGATTCGGTTAACATCGGTTCAAATGGAACATTTCAATTCAATTATACGATTGCCGATCCGACAATAGCTAGCCTAACGGTAGGTAAAACACTGGCCTTAGCGCAACGTTCAAAAAGTCTGACATTCTATCTTGAAAACACAGCGATCAAGGTTCAGTCTACCGATTCATTGAAAAATCCATCGGTTCAAGGAGGAAAGACGAATACGGAGCTTAGCCAATTAAAGACACGACTTGAAAAAATTGCCCCTTTGCGTGATGCGCTGAATACAAAATATTTTTCGGCAAGCCAAGAGCAACGAAACTCTCCTGAATTCAAAAAGGAAATCGAACAGCTCAGCGAAAACTATCAATTTGAGAATAAAAAAATCCTGGAAACCTTTATTTCAGAGAATCCCAATTCTTTCGTCAGCCTAGACCGTATTGCAGAGGTTGTAGGCTATGCTCCCGAAGCTGAGGACCTGGATCGATATTTCAAACAGCTCAGTTCAGAAATACGTCATTCGGAAAAAGGAAAAGCTTTTGCACTACAGATTGATCAAACCAAAGCGACGTCGATCGGACAGATTGCTCCGGCTTTTACCCAAGCTAACCCAGAAGGTAAAAATATTTCCCTTGCTGATTATCGAGGTAAATATGTGTTGTTGGATTTCTGGGCAAGTTGGTGTGGTCCCTGCCGTCATGAAAATCCAAATGTCGTAAAAGCTTATCATGCCCTAAAAAACAAAAAATTTACCGTGCTCGGCGTATCTTTAGATCAACCTGGCAAAAAGAACAACTGGCTAAAAGCTATTGCAGATGATAAATTAGCGTGGGATCAGGTTTCGGATCTTAATTTTTGGGATAACCAGGTCGCTAAGCTTTATAATATCCGATCGATTCCTCAAAATTTTCTGATCGATCCCAATGGAAAAATAATTGCCAAAAACCTTCGTGGTGAAGATTTGGAACTCCAACTTTCTAAATATATCGTTGATTAAACAGTAAACATACAGAATTTATGAAAAGACAGTTATCGATTTTATCCCGTAAAAAATCCATTGCTACGACGACAGTGCATGTTGTTGATTCAGCCTATATTTCCCAAGCACGAATGTGCATGCCTATTCCATATATGTAGGTCTAAACTACTCCCTCTATTTTATTCATTGACGATATGGGTTTTACCTCATGTTGTTATACTTTTTTGTCGCAATAGGTATGCTGAGCAAATGCCCCCAGGGCATTGCCTTGTCCCTGTGTGACATGCTACACTTTTATTAATCGAAAATTACAATGAAACAAAAATTAATCTATTTTTTGTTGGGGATCCTCTTTGCCATCCATGTTCAGGCACAGTCTTCTCGTAAAGTCAGCGGAATTGTATCTGCACCGGATGGGACTCCTTTGACTGGAGTTTCTATCCGGGTGGAGAATACGAAGGAGGCCACACAAACAGGTAGAGATGGTCAATATAGCATCCGTGTCGCAGCTTCCGAAAAACTTATATTTAGCTTCATAGGCTATCAGGTCCGTCACATTGATTTAAAAGGACGATCATCGTTGGATGTTGTGTTACTGAAAGAGGAATCTGTGTTGGATGAAGTTGTGGTATCAGCAGGGGGGATTCTCAGGACTCCCCGCGAGCAGGGCTATGCAACAACGCAGGTCACCGGCGAAAATCTCACCCAAGGGAAATCACCGACTATTGCTGGGGGACTTCAGGGGAAGGTACCGGGATTGCAGATTAATCAGATCAGCAGTGGTGTGAACCCTAATTACCGGTTGGTGCTTAGAGGAAACAGATCTTTGCTAGGCGACAATACAGCTTTAATCGTGTTGGATAATGCTGTTGTGAGCAGTGATCTGCTCAACAATATTAATCCTGCAGATGTAGAAAATGTACAGGTTCTGAATGGAGCTTCAGGTGCTGCTGCGTATGGAGCTGAAGGGTCCAATGGGGTGTTAATCATTACAACGAAAAAAGGACAGGCGGGACGTACCGCGATCAACTTGAGTAATACCTTTACGTTGGAAGAAATCAGTTTCTTTCCGAAGTTACAGGATAAGTTTGGTGCAGGGTCCACTTCAGGTACACAGATCTACAACCCCGAAGAAAACCAACAGTATGGTCCTGCTTTCGACGGGTCTACCGTTGCGATCGGTAATCCGCTGGAAAATGGAGAACAGCAATATGGTACTTATTCAGCACGTAATGATCGTTTTGATTTTTGGAATGTCGGTCGCAATAACCAAACTGATCTTTCGATCTCCTCCGGAAATGATAAATCTTCGCAATACATCGCCGGTCAATATCTTACCGGTCGAGGAACAACCCCCGGTGATAACTACAACCGGATCTCTTTTCGTTTAAACGGTACAAGAGCTTTTTATCCCAATCTGACCCTGGATTATTCAGCGAGTTATGTCGAGAACTTTTATGATATTACCTCAGCGACAAGCTCCATTTATACGCAGTTAACGCAGACTCCAGCCAATATTCCATTATTGAGCTACAAAGACTATGTCAATAATCCCTTTGCGACACCTGATGGCTGGTACAATCCTTGGTACTTAAATCCTTATTGGACAGCGGATAATTATCGGTCGAAAACAAAAAATAGCTATCTGACAGCCAAAATCGAATTAAAGTATCGTCCGACAACTTGGTTGGAGTTTACCTATAGACCCTCAATTTCCAACCGATGGTATGATTCAAAATCTGTTTCACCCAAACAGACTTATTCGAGCTATTCTGTCAATACTATTGGACGTACCAATTTAGCGGGTGGTGTTTCGGACACCGAATATAACAGTGCCCGTATCAATCATGATCTTCAGATAGGGATAAAAAAAGATGTCAATGACTTTTCTTTCAATTTTAATCTGACCGGTACTGCTATTAGCCGACGGTATAAATCGGTAGCTGTTTCGGCATCGGGTCTTGAAATCCCAGGGCTTTACAATGTGTCCAACCGAATCGGGGAAGCTGGCGCCAGCGAATCGAATACCCTGGCACGTACATTTGCAGTATGGGGTGACCTCTTGGTCGGATACAAAGATTACCTTTTCTTACATGCTACAGGCCGAAACGATTGGACATCAGTCCTCAGCAAAGCAAATAGATCTTATTTCTACCCTTCTGTAGACTTGTCTTTCATTCCAACGGATGCGTTTAAGCAACTAAAAGACAATTCGATTGTCAATTACTGGAAATTGAGAGGTGGTCTGTCGCGCACTGGCTATGTCAACGTGGATCCTTACTCGCTGGTACCTACCTTCTCCTCAGTTACGGGATATAGTAGCGGAACATTCTTTTCTCAGGGAAGCCGCATTATTTCATCTAATTTAAAACCAGAGATTACTACAGGGGTTGAGTTTGGTACCGATTTTAGATTGTGGGATAACCGCATTGATGCAAATATCACGTACTATCATACAGGAACAACAGGACAGGCGATTCCTGCCGGGATAGCGATTTCCTCCGGCTATTCTCAATTTTATGTCAATACGGGTAAAGTAACGAACGAGGGGATCGAAACCGCTTTGCATATCACGCCTATTCGTAGCAGGAATTTCCAACTAACAGTTGGCGGAAACTATACGCACAATAAAAACATCTTACAGGATCTTTACCCCGGGCTAGATCGTATTTCTATTAATGGAAGTAGTGTGATCTATGGACAGAAGGGCCTGGAGCTGAATCAGATCATCGTTTCAGATTATGCTCGTGATGAGCAGGGCCGTGTTATTGTCGATGTAAATACGGGTTACCCTTCCGTGGCTTCTGAAAGTAAGATACTTGGCAATACCACACCACGTCACCGCCTGGGCCTTGACCTTTCTCTACGCTGGAAGGATTTCTCTTTCAGCACCCTTTTTGAATATCGTGGTGGATACAAATTTGCTGCTATAGACCTTGGCAGCACACTTGATTTTGGCGGTTCATCGGCTCGAAGTGCCTACTACAACCGGGAGCAGTTTGTCTTTCCAAACTCCTCTTATTTAGATGCTACCAGTGGTCAATATGTAACTAATGATCATATTACAGTTTCAGACGGCGGAGCTGGATTTTGGACTTCGGGCACATACAATAGGGGCGTGTACAGCAATTATGTGATTTCTGGTAATTATTGGAAATGGCGCGAAGCCTCGCTTTCCTACCGCTTACCACAGCGTATCCTTTCTCGCCTAAAAGGTGTGAAAGCTGCTTCAGTCAGCATCCAAGGGCGTAATCTTTTGCTATTTACCCCTAAATCCAACGAGTATACCGACCCCGATTACAGTGCCAATGATAACAATGCCATAGGGGTCTCGACGACAGGGCAGACTCCACCTACACGCTATTTTGGGGCTACACTGTCACTTACTTTTTAACTAGTGAACTATCATACATTTATTCTCAATGAAAAAATTACATTTGAAAAATATATTGTCCCTTGGGATCATCATTGCACTATCTTCTTGTTCACAATTGGATATCAATGAAAATCCCAATGCGGCAACCGAAGCGACCATAACACCTGACCTGGTGTTGACGCAGGCGATCGCGAGCACAGCTTCCAATATCGTTAGCTATCATTCTTATGGTGCATTTTTGGTTGGCTATCAGCTTCCAGGTGGTGGAATTGGCGGTTATGGAGATACATATACCTATAACATTACATCCAATACCAATGTTGGATTGTGGAACAATGTGTTCAACAATCTTCGCGATTATCAGTTTATTATCAATTATGCACAAAAAAGTCCCGAGTATAAATTTTTTGGTGATATAGCGCGCATTTTTAAAGTGTTCAATTATCAGCTGCTCGTCGATGCCTACGGGGATGTACCTTACACAGAAGCGCTGCAGGGGGATAACAACTTGGCCCCTAAGTTTGACGATGATGCAGTCGTTTACCAAGCTTTGGTTACCGAGCTCGATGCAATTATCGCGGATATTAAACAGTATAAAGGTGATCTAAATTACCGGAGTTTATCGAAAAAGACCGATCCGGTGTTTGCCGGTAATCTCGATAACTGGATTAAGTTTGCCAACAATCTTAAATTGCGTCTTTTGGTGCGGGCAAGAGGCACTTCTATTGACAGCTTTGTCCAATCGGCTTTTAGTAAATTCTCGACGGATGGATTTCTGATCGATGATGTACTCGTAGATCCCGGATATCAGGCCACGGCAACACAGAACCCCCTATTTGCAACTTTTCATAGCTCGACTGCTGGTTCAATTTCGACGGCAGCCAATTATTATGTGCCTTCTAAATATCTGTTTACGTTCTATGACGGTCGTAAAATAACCGATGAAAAACGGGGCAAACTTACGTTCCGAAATTTCCCAAATACATCCATCGGTCAGCTCGGCGATGAAGTTAATAACCCCAATTCTGATGACTATGTATGGTATGTTGGAACAGGAAGTGCAGATGCCCTAGGTGTATTGAAAGGACGTACCGCAGGTTTACCTATATTTCTTGCTTCGGAAACATATTTCTTATTGGCCGAGGCAGCTCTATATGGGCACGAGCTTAATGGCTCGGCATCAGCCAACTTCGAAAAAGGCATTTTAGCTTCATTTACTTATCTGGAAAAGAATGCGACCAACACGTTAGCAACAGGGCAGGTACCTGCTAACGATGCTGCGAATTATAAAACAGAAAATAGTACAAATTATCTTGTCAACTATGCTCTGGCCGCCACAACCGCACAACGGTTGGAGGCTATCATCACGCAGAAATATATTGCCTTGAATTTTTTCCATGGTCATGAGGCCTGGAACGAATTTCGCCGTACAGGATATCCAAAAATTGTCAATGGTTCGCGAGTTGCCACGGAAACATTTGCATCGGTCCAATCGGGTTCGCCCCGCGCGGATAAACTTCCAATACGCAATCTTTATCCACAGACTGAAATAAATTTAAATGTGAACGTTCCCAAATTGACGAATGGATTTTCGGATCCAATCTTTTGGGATATCAATTGATAAACATCATCAACTAAAGCTTGAAAATCAATGAAAATAAATAAAAAATCACTATTAGGCGTGGCAGCTGTCGCCTTGAGTATGACGCTCTGGGGCTGTGTAAAAGAAAAAGGTGTCTTTGAAGAGGGTGGAAGCTCAGGTATCGTGCAGCTTGTACTTCCTGCACGGACAAGCAGTACGGCAATTGCCCGTGCTGTAACAACTGTTTTTGAAGCCCTTGACGTGGTGACCCTTCCTGTAAAAGTTCAGTTGACAGGTGCACAGGGTGCCCCAGAAGACCTGAAGCTAACCTTAAAAATAAATGACAGCTCTGTTGATAAATACAACCTGTCCTGGCAATCTAAATACGAAGCATTACCTACGCGTTTATATGCCGTCGACACCTATGATGTTACTATACCCAAAGGGGCAAAAGAAGCTATCTTGAATATTAAAATTTATCCTCCACGTTTTACTGCCATCGATTTTACCAAATCCTATGCGCTTGGCGTTCAGATCCAGTCTGCGACAGGAGGAAAGATCAGCGGAAATTATGCCGAGGGGGTTTATGCGGTGTCGATAAAAAATAAGTACGATGGTATTTATGAGGTCACAGGAACCTATCAGGACTATGTTAATGCTGCATTCACGGGGATCTATCCACAGACCGCAAATCTCGTTACGCTCACAGGTAATACCAGTGAAATTAATTATACAACCTTCAATAACGGTAGTTCTCCGCATTCCTATTATTTTAACGCGGGGGGATCAAATTCTTATTTCGGCAATTGGAGCCCGATATTCACGTTCGACAATGCAACAAATAAGGTCACAGCAGTGACCAACTATTATGGACAGGGTTCCAATAGTAGTGGACGGTATGGTGAGATCGACAATACGGCAAATAACTATTATGACCCAGCAACGAAAACCATACATGTGACGTATTATCTTGTCCAGCCTTCGGGACGTCGGGGAAAATTTACAGAGATCTATACGTTCAAGAAAACGCGTTAGTCCGTGCGATTTGCCAAAGCACTTTTTCAATATATTTATAGCAATTTTGCAGGGCGGCTGAGTACACAGCCGCCTTTTTAATATTACCTTTTTGTTAAGCTTTTATGACATGCTAACCCGGTTTAGTTAAAAACTGTTAATGTTTTATTGACCCTGCCTTCATATAGCATTTGTAATCTTGTACCCATAAATCAAATGCGCTACTTATGAAATTTAAAGCCAACAATGTCTTTTGGTTGTTATGTGCCATTGCAGCGAGCTCACCCGCTGTTCAAGCCAAATCGCTCACACTAACCACGTCACAATTTACGTATGCACAGGGGATCGTCAAAGGCCGTGTTGTCGACGCCCAAGGAAATGCTGTCGCAGGAGCAACCGTTCAAAATTTGAAAAGTAAAAAATATGTTCAGTCTGACGAAAAAGGAAATTTTCAGATCGAAGCCGAAATGGGTGATAACCTGAGTATTTCTTTTATTGGGTATAGCAGACTTGTGCAAGCTATTACCCAATCCAATGGGCAGATCTTTTCTCTAAAGACCGATGAAAACACATTGGAAGAAGTGACCATCTCTATCGGTTATCAGCGGATCAGAAAGTCGGATGTCACTGGCGCAATCGCTAGCGTTAAGGCCGAGGAACTCAATCTGAGCGCACCAAAATTATCCCAGGCATTGGTTGGTAAAGTAGCAGGTGTACAGGTGATGCAGACAAGTGGCGCTCCATACGATGGGACCAAAATGCGCGTCCGCGGAATGGGATCGATCAATGCTGGTTCGGATCCATTGTACGTTATCGATGGATATCCAGCAGGAAACAATTTAAATATCAACCCCAATGATATTGAGTCTATCGATGTGTTAAAGGATGCCGCTTCTGCAGCGATCTATGGATCTCGTGGTGCTGGCGGTGTTGTATTGATTACAACCAAGCGTGGCAAGGAAGGTAAGAGTAATGTGGACTACGAAGTATTGGGGGGCTTTGGTCAGCTTTCCAAGAAAATCGATGTTTTAAATTCGGAACAGTTTATTGATCTCTTGATTGATGGTCGCAACAATTCCTATAAAGACCTGCTGGCTACGAAAGGGATTGCTTGGAGCGATAGTAGACGCTTTGATGATAATAAAACGCGTATCGCCAATGTCGGAAATGCCGGTTCAGTAAGTATTCCTGAAGACTACTATGACTTTGCGTCCGGTACGGCAAAAAAAGCGAAATATGATACGGATTGGCAAGATGCCTTATACCGTAATGCTCCTTTCCAACGTCATAATCTATCAACCTATGGCGGTAACGAAAAAAACCGCTATTTCCTAAGTGGATCTTATCAGAATCAACAAGGGATCATGCTCGGGACGGATCAAAAGGTCTTTAATTTCCGCGCCAATATCGATAGCAAAGTCAGCAAGAGATTGACCGTTGGTGCAAATGTTTCATTTACATATAATGACAACAACGAGGTGACGACAGGCCGTTACGACAGAAGCCCATCAATGGCCGCGTTAATTTATTTGCCTACCCTCCCTGTTTTTAACGAAGATGGAACCTATGCCAAATACCTGATGGCTGATCTTTCGGCGAACAATTACGGTATCCAGAACCCTGAAAATCCACTGGCTTATGTCACTGAGATTAAAAACAACCGTCGTGGAAAAAGGGGGGTATACAATGCCTTTGCTGATTTTTCCATTATGGATGGCCTAAATCTGAAAATAAACGGTGGATTGTCTACTTACGACGAGAAGTATGATTATTTCCGTCCTACAAGTCTTTCTGATGGGAATAACAAACCGTTTTCACCGCAAGCGGTATCTGCAGCCTATGCAGATGCCAAGACAAAAAATGAATTGGACAAATTGCTGGAAGCAACGTTAAACTATAACAAGACTTTTGGTGGTAAACATCAGGTATCCGCTTTATTGGGCTATTCGGCTCAACGAACAGATTACGATTATCAAGGTGTGAGAGCCAACGGTTTTAATAATAATGCAATTGGGGAAATTACAGATAAAGGAGCCGATCCTTCTAATTTCCAATTGCTAAAAGACGATACGTTCAAACGCATTACAACGCTCCAGTCATATTTTAGCCGTGTAAGCTATAGCTTTGATTCCAAATATTTCCTTTCAGCTTCCATTCGTACCGATGGATCATCACGTTTCGGGCCAAATAATAAATGGGGAACCTTCCCATCGGTTTCAGGTGGTTGGACCCTCTCCAAGGAGGAGTTTTATACGGATTGGTTAGGACAACAGTCAACGGTCAAACTAAGAGCGAGCTGGGGACGTAGTGGAAATAATAATATTGGTGATTATCGCGCATTATCCGTTATCAACTCACCAGCAGGAGTTATTCTTGGTGATAAAGTGGAGACTTCCTATACTGCAGGTGATCTGTTCGATCCAAAATTGGGTTGGGAATCAACTTCGCAATACAACGCCGGTCTTGATCTCGGTTTGTTAAAAGGCCGCCTCAACATTATGACCAACTTCTACCTGAGCCGTTCCTTCAATTTATTATTCAATCAGCCACTCTCCGCTGTATCTGGATCAACAACGATCTTGACCAATCTGCCAAATTCGAAGGTGCAGAACAAAGGTTTTGATGTGCAGGTTGATGCCACACTGATTCGCAAAAATGAATTTGAATTAGGATTCAGTGGAAATATCAATGTCAACAGAAATAAAGTGCTCGATCTTGGTGGGGCCTCTACCATCTTGACAAATGGTGCTGAACGCTCCTACTTAACGCATATTACACAAGAAGGAAGTCCAATTGGTATGTTCTATGGTTTCAAAGTTCTGGGTGTTGCAACAGAGGAAAACTATAAAACTGTCGCACCTTCTGCGGCTTCAACAACTCCGCTACAACCTGGAGATCTTTATTTTGAAGATGTTGACGGCAATGGTATCGTCAATGATGCCGATAAACGTGTGATCGGCAATCCGCATCCTAATTTCACCTATGGCTTTGCCGTCAATGCACGCTATAAGGCATTTGATCTACGGGCATCATTTAATGGCTCCCAAGGGAATAAAGTGCTGGATGGCTATGATTATTACCTCTACAATATGGAAGGTTCCGGTAACCAATATGCGGATGTCGCACAACGCTACCGTTCGGCTCAAAATCCGGGAAATGGTAAAGTCTACCGTGCATCGCGTGGCGGTACGCAAAGTAACAGTACACGTCTTTCCGATTTTTATCTGCAGGACGGTTCATTCTTGCGTATGACAAATATTGCTTTGGGTTACAATCTTCCCAAAAGTCTAGCAGAAAAACTAACACTTTCTGGTGTAAGGGTCTACGCGACCGTGGACAATCCATTTACGATTTCTAAATACAAAGGCTACAATCCGGAACCGGATTATAATCAACGCGGCAACCTGACTCCAGGGGTGGATTATGGGCTTTATCCATTGGTGAGATCATATAACCTTGGTGTGAAAGTAACGTTTTAATAGCAGGATCGAGGAGCTGTTGTGCGTAGGAATATCAAGGACAGCCCCGTGTTAATAGCTCCAGTATTGTAAAAATAGTCCTACAGACTGCTCTTTGCAGTTTCGTGGGCTGATGAAAAATAAAAAAATAACAGGATGAAAAAAAGATATATATTACCCTTTGTTTTGTTGGCATTGTCTTCATGTACCAAAGATTTTTTAAATCAGAAAAATCCCAATGCCGTTACGATCGATGATTACTTCAAGTCAGAAAATGATGTGCTCTTGGCGGTTAACGGTCTTTACCAGTCCCTTCGTTCGGGAAGTACGATCGGTGAATCCAGTACATTGTATAATGAGGAACGTTCGGATAATAGTGGACGTAATGATAACCAATCCAACGCCGGGGAGCCATTCCAATTCAATGACTTTTCGTTGCTGCCAAGCAATACCTATCTAAAGACTCATTGGTCGGCTATGTATGCGGCAATCAGCCGCTGTAATGTGGTTCTGTCACATGTCGACGATGTGAGCTTTACAAGTGCAGAATTAAAAGGCCGTTATATTTCGGAAGCGAAATTCGTTCGTGCATTGTTATATTTCCATATGGTACGTAAATTCGGAGATATTCCATTATCTACGGTACAGGTGACCAGTAAAGAGCAAGCAAATGAATTGGCTTTTCGGCAAAAAGAGTCGGTTGTGTACGAACAGATCATTAAGGATTTGACAGAGGCATTGTCCAGCAATCTTCCCAATACACAGAAAGATTACGTCATTGGCAGAGCATCTAAATCGGCTATTAATGCAATTTTGGGACAAGTATACTTAACGTTGGGAGCGACGCAGACGTCGGGGAGTGCAGAAAATTTTGCGAAGGCAGAACAGTACCTCAATGCGGCCTACCAAATGCGAACTTTTGGCAAACTGAACGAAATCCCCTATGCGGATGTTTTCGATGTGACCAAGAAAAATAGCTGTAAAGAACTTGTTTTTCAGATTCAGTACAAACAAGGTGACCAAAACTATAGCTCGAGTATTGCCCGTAATTACCAGGCGAGAGGAGAGACCATCAACTCACGCTATAACTCTACAGGTGCTGGTGAGGTAGCAAAACTAGATCTGATTAAAGATTATGAGCAAGACGATATCCGAAAAGGCTTTTCGGTAAAGTTTGCAGCGAATACCCAAGTTAACGATTGGTTTGTAACCAAATTTAGAGATAATAGTGACGCTGCCGGTACCAATGGTTGGGGCGGAAACGACTGGATATTGATCCGTTACGCCGATGTGATGCTGTTGTTGGCAGAAGCAAAATATCACTTGGGCAAAGATGGGGAAGCTATTGCGCTTTTGGATCAGGTACGTGAACGTGCAGGATTGCCTTCGTATGCTACTTCCATGTTGAATACGGCTTATCGTAGTAAATATCCAACCTTAAAGGAGGCCATATTGCATGAACGCCGTGTAGAACTGGCATTTGAAAACCAACGTTGGTTTGATTTGATCCGTAATTATAATGCACAAGAACTGGTAACTTATTTCAAAACGAAGAGCCAGGCTGATTATGGAAATGCTAAAATCTCCAATATCTCGACAAAAGATCGATACTATCCAATTCCTTTTGATGAATATAAGCTGGATCCGGCACGTATGTATCAAAACCCTGGATATTAATCTGCAATTGAATAGCTATGATAAAAAATATCAGAAAGATCTTGTTACTTACCTTGGGAATATGCTGCCTGCATATTTCCAAAGGTCAAGTAAACAATATGCCTGTTGGTCCACAGGATTGGCTGATCAAGAAGAATTATTATGCATCCTATTTGCTCTTAAAAGATCCAGTCCTTATACAGGAGCTCGTGAACTCCAAGCCGATCGCACAGGTGTTGGAAAAACGGTTCGAACGTTTTAACAACAGCGCCAGTTGTCCTGATCTCATGTGCTATTTGAATGCCTTCAAATGGCAGGATAACGAAATTGACCTGTTGGCAGAACAATTGGCGGAGCAAATTGGTCATAACAAGAAATTGGACCAGCTTGTTCAGGCTAATCTTATTCCATCAATGACCTATGGTGTGTTGCATCATGAGACGGCAAAGGCCTATTTTACGAAAGCCTTGAAACAGGATTTAAAGGCAATGAATTATGTGGTGGACGTCTATGGAGGAGGTAAAAGTCCCAATTACCCCAAAATAGATTCGATCTCTTTCGATGTAAAACGTGCGGCCTACCTTCATCTTTTGGACGATGTTCGCCAAGACATACGCAAGGATATTCCAACACATAAAACGGCATTTTTTTTGACCATGATGACTGCGGTACGCTTGTTGGAAATTAATGAGCGATGGGACGCGGCACAACTAGAGCCGCTGATTGAACTCGAAAACAAGAAAGCTTACGAAGCGGTCAAAAATACCGATTTCGCAAGCTATCCCTATAGTCTGTTGCTGACCTTAGGTGCAGGCCCCGAGGTGTATGGACAGCCTATTAGTCCAGGTGGAATGTTACGTGCGCGGATGGCAGCCCGAAGCTACTTTGAAAAATTGGCCCCTTTTATTGTGTTGTCTGGCGGTAAAGTACATCCCTATAAGACTCACTTTATTGAGGCAATAGAAATGAAAAAGTATCTGATCGAGGTTATGGGAGTACCTGAAGCGGCAATATTGATTGATCCACATGCGCGACATACGACCACAAATTTGCGTAATACAGCACGTATCCTGTTAAATTATGGTTTTCCGAAAGATAAATACGCCATCGTTAACAGTAGTAAAGTGCATATTGATGCGGTGGAAAAGATGGGCGATCGTTGTATGCGTGAATTGGGGTATATTCCCTATATATTGGGTAAACGAATTTCAGATGTGATCATCGAGTTCAAAGCAAAAGAAGAGGCCTATACGATCGATCCTGATGAACCCTTAGACCCTTAGCCAACTAACTAGGCCGATTGCTAATCTATTAACTGAGCAGATCGGCTTTGTCTATGGCTTATGGGAGGGCATGAAAAAGGTCCGCAGCATTGCAAGCTACGGACCTTTTTATTTTAAAACAATGGATTTTCCTTCTTTAGCCGAGCGTTTTGCCGCTTCCAGGATTTCGACCACAGTGATATTATTATTGATCGATCCGAGATCATTTTCTGGTGGCATGGCATCTTTCAGAACCTGTTCCAGATAGGCAATATGGTTCTCAAAATAGGGGATCGTAGTCGGTACAGGTGTAGGTGGATCATTCTGCTGTTTGTATTTTAGAAGCTCTTTATCGTTTTTAGCGTAGAGCTGAGCTTTTGTGCCAAAAACCTGCAGATCTTTAACACTGTATGGCCAAGCCCAAGAAGCTTGAATAATGCCCGTGCTGCCGTCACGGTAGCTTAGTATGATTGTAGCGTTGTCATCGACTTTTGGATAAACCTCAGGCTTGAGCTGTTGTGTAAAGGCTGTCACTGAAATTGGCCTTTCTCCATTTTTGAGCCAGGTCATCAGATTGGCGCCATAACAGCCAAAATCCATCACTGCACCGCCCCCATTTTTTTTCGGATCAGTAAGCCAGTCGAGGAAGTAATTGCTACAGCCAATTTCTTTAGGTCCTTCGTGCCCGTCTTTTACAAGTATACGTGTGATTTTTCCAATTTCACCCTGGTCGACCAGCTGCTTCAGTTGTTGATTGCTTTTATACCAGGTCGTTTCGTAATTTACCAAAAAGGGTGTTTCGAACTGTTTGGACAAAAATGCAATACGTTTTGCGTCAGAAAGAGTCGTCGCAAGAGGTTTCTCTACCATTACTGGGATCTTAAGCGGGAGACAGGTCTCTGCGACGTCGATATGCTCATTGGTTGGATTGTAGGCCAGTACCGCATCCGGCTTGACCTGTTTCAATAAGCTGGGTAAGTCATGGTAGAAGATTGCGTCAGGTAAATTATACTGTGACCGTATTTTGTTTGATAAGGTTTGATTCGGTTCGGCAATACCGATAATATCGACTTTTTTATCCTTATATAAATTTAAAAGCAAGAATACGTGGTCATGGTTGAGCCCTGCAACAGCAACTTTAAGTCGCTCACTGGCCAGTGCAACTTGTTGGAAGAATAGGAGCAGGAAAACTAGGCGGATAAGATGCTTCATATGTTAAGTTTAGTTAGTATAAATATACCGATTTGTGCTGAGGATACCCGTTGTAAATCCAGGTTACTTTGCGGTGCGATTGGATGATATCGGCAACAATGTCAAAATAGGTTTCTCCACGACCAGCTTTTAGCTCATCGAATTTCTTTTGAAAATGCGTTTGATTGAACGGTGATTCTGCTCCAAGTTTCCCCCAATAATAGGCCAAAGTTGTTTCAACGCCCAATGATGCCCTGCTGTGTGCAATATCCTTCCAAACAATACAATGTGAATTGGCGTCTTTGAAGGTCCCAAATCCACCGTAAAGCAAATCGTCAAAGCCGTCTAGGCTTCCTATCTTCCAGCTTTCGCTGGACATGTAGACGGCATTGATTTCTTCGTAAAAACTTGCAATATCGTTGATGCTACAGCCATCAATCATAGCCACGCCGAGATCGGGATTGCTCTCCACAAGTTGTTTAAAATCCGTCCAGAGGTCCTCCCCAGGAAATACTGTTTCAGTAGCTTTGTTTTGCCATTTGTTCAACAATTGAACGAGTTCGGTTCTAATGGTACTGGGCTGATAGGTCAATGAATACAAAAATGACCTTAATGCAGTGCCATCCGAATCACTGACCAAAAAATGAGCAAGTGTACCGACCAATTTTTTTTCATCTGTTTTCATCTCTGACCTTTATTTTTAATTGTCTAAAAATAGCCTAACGAAATCGTTTGCGGTTTTTTAACAAAAAATCCTATACATTTAACGATACATTTAAGGATAAATCTAATGTTATGATCTACCGATTTACTTGCTATAGTATATTAACTCTTGTGAATATACTCTTTAGGTTTGGGATTCCTGTATTCGGACAGCAACATCCTAACGTTATTGTCATCCTGAGCGACGATGGAGGTTATGATGATTTTGGTTGTTACGGCGGTAGGGAGGTCTACACCCCAAATATTGATGCACTTGCGAAAAATGGCGTGCGTTTTCAGTCGGCCTATGCCTCAGCTTCAGTATGCGCTCCTTCCCGGGCGGGCTTACTTTCTGGCCGCTACCAGCAGCGCTTTGGTTTTGAACATAATATTTCGAAACGCCCGACTGCGGGAGTCGCACCGGAAGATATCGGAATGGATACGCAGGTAGCCACCATTGCTGACTTCATGAAGTATAACGGCTATAAAACTGTAGCAATTGGCAAATGGCATCAGGGGGATGGTCCACAATTTAATCCATTGAAACGTGGGTTTGACCATTTCTATGGTTTTATTGGTGGTGACCGGCCTTACTTCCCAATCCATGGAGCCGTGAAGCCAACGCAGCTGCTTTATGACGATCGACGTGTCGTCCCTGAAGACTCTATTCATTATTTGACTGAAACATTGACCAATAAAGCAATTGCGTATATTCAACAGTATCGAAGCCAGCCTTTTTTTATGTATTTAGCTTTCAATGCTGTGCATACACCCGTCGAAGCGCCCCTGAAGACCATTGATAAGTATAAAGATGTAGCGGATCCTTTGCGACGTGCTTACTTGGCTATGTTGGACAATATGGATGAAAATATTGGACGTCTGATCGAACATTTAAAGCAAGAAGGACTTTATGAAAACACCTTAATTATTTTTATGAATGATAATGGAGCGGCAACAAAAAATGGCGCAGACAATGGGCAATTGCGTGGTTTAAAGGGATCGAAATGGGAGGGTGGAATTCGGGTTCCCCTTATCATGCAATGGCCTGCCAAGCTACCGAAAGGGATAACATCAGATGCCATGGTATCGGGAATGGACATCTTACCCACCAGCATCGACGCTATAAAAGGGAAGAAAATCCAGGGTCAGCAAATCGATGGCATCAGTTTGCTCTCTTCCTATAAGGATGTGAAAAATGGGCACGACTATTTATTCTGGCGTCGAGGGATTGCACGTGCTGTGCGACACAGAGAGTGGAAACTGATTGTGGTTAAAGGTGATCCAATATTATTGTTCAATCTTAAGGATGACCTTCGTGAACAGCACAATCTGGCCACGAAGTATCCTGAGCGTGTAAGGGAGATGCTGCATAAACTGACGGAATGGGAAAAGGGACTGGAGAATCCCAAATGGCTAAGCTCTGTATTGGACAATGATCAAAATCAACTGATGAAACACCGGATGGATGTCGTCGGACGAGCCGCAGAACGACAATATCCTTAAGTAAAAGAATACTAAAAAAAGATGAAAGGACTAATCCTATTTTTATTGTCCTTTGCCTTGGTTACGGCAAAGGCGCAGAACAGCGATACATTTGTGCGTATTAAAAAGCATGTATACGATGATGAGTTAAGTGGCCCATTGCCAGATGCAGATAAAACGTTAAGTCTATGTAATCAACTGCGTGCTGACGGAACTTGGGCAGATATCGATTACAGCAGTAAGTCAATATCGCTTTGGCCTCCGGGAGAACACTTGGATCGGTTAAGGACACTTATTGTTGCCTATGTGTCCCCACAAAGTGCATCTTATCAGCAAAAATCACTTTACGATAAAATCCTGCTTGCCGCACAATATTGGGCAAATAATCGTTTTGAGTCTTCAAATTGGTGGCATAACGAGATCGCTTCGCCAAAAGCCATCGGTGTCTGTCTTATCCTGATGAAATTTGGAAAGGAAAAAATTCCTACTACACTAGAGACTCCACTTGTTGAGCTGATGAAGCGTGGCGATCCTTATACAAAAACAGGGGCGAATAAAAGTGATATTGCCATGCACTATTTTTATCGTGCATTGATCTTGGAAGATGAAAATCTTTTAGCTGCTGCTATGGAGCAGCTGCTTTTTCCGATACAGCTCGTGAATGGCAAGGAAGGACTGCAATACGATTTCTCTTACTTACAACATGGCCCTCAATTATACATTGCAGGCTATGGGGAGGAATTTCTGAAGGGGATCTCAAAAGTTATGGCCTATGTGCGCGAGACACCTTATGCTGTAGACATGAAGAGACTCGGCCTTTTTGAACATTTTCTTACAGAAACCTACCTGCCAATTATTCGTTCGCGCTATATCGATTTTAATGTACATGGTCGCGGGATCTCACGCCCCAATATCTTGGGAAAAACACAGGAAACCGCCATATTACAACAAATGAAGTTGATTGATCCCGCCAAAGATGCTATTTGGAATAAAGCGCTAGCAAAACTAGATAGCGTCCAGCCTTTTGACGCTGAGCATATCGAGGCTCACCGCCATTACTGGAAAGGAGACTACACGACTCATCTGCGGAAGCAATTCCATTTTAATGTTCGATTGGCCAGTAGCCGTACCAATAAATCGGAGTCTGGAAATGGAGAAAACGTTCTTGGTCGCAATATGTCTGATGGTGTGACCAATATTCAGGTATTTGGACCCGAATATTATAATATTATGCCCGTATGGGAATGGGATAAAATTCCTGGAACGACAACACGCGATTATCCGGGCGACCTGGAATTGAAAGAACAATGGGGAGCACTTGCTGCAAATAACTTTGCGGGCGGCGTAAGCAACGATAAGACAGGGGCTTCAGCGATGTCGGTCCAGTACGACGGGGTCAGGGCTCAAAAAGCCTGGTTCTTTTTCGATCGGGAAATTGTTTGTTTGGGGGCTGGGATTCATTGTGCTGCGCCAGAAGCTGTGGTAACAACCTTAAACCAAACCTGGCTGAATGGACCCGTTGTCTGGAATGGAAAGGAAATGCCTGCACTCGATTCAGTACAGAGATCTGTCAAAGTAGGCGATTTTATAACCCATAACAATGTTCTGTATTATTTTCCAGCAGCTATGAATGTTGGATTGACAACCAAAGATCAGGTTGGTTCCTGGTACCGGATCAACCGTTCCCGTTCCAAAGATGTTGTACATGGAAAGGTCTTCAAGCTTTGGTTTGATCATGCTGTTGCTCCAAACAATGCGAGCTATGCGTATATTGTTGTGCCTGGTACCAAAACTGTTGATACAAAAGCAATGCAGCAGCTAAAAATTTGGCAGAATACATCGGATATACAGGCCGTGGAGCATAAAGGGAGCCGGATTCTACAAATTGTTTGTTATCAAGCAGGAACGTACCAAGTGGGCGATTGGTCTATAAAGCTCGATCAACCTGCTATCATGCAATTGAACCTACGAGAAGCGACGAGCATTCAGCTTGATGTGGCAGATCCGCTGCAAAGAGCCAAAACAGTGAAGGTTCAGCTCGTCAATAAACAGCTTCGTGTGAATCAATCGTTAGAGATTTCGCTTCCACAGGGCGAATACGCCGGGAGTACCGTAAGTAACCCAATCACGATCGGGAAGAAATAACCCGAATACAATTTGAAAACTTTTAAAAATGCAAAGGGGAGATATTTAATATCTCCCCTTTGCATTTTTATTTTTTGAGCTGCTCCAACCGTGTCAAACCTTCCAGATAATAATAATCTGCATAGGTCAGCGGAACATCGATTTCCGAATGATGGGGTAAGCTACCCACACTATGCTGCAGTAAGAAACCGCCATTGCTTGCATATTTGGCAAAATAGCTACTTCCTGATAGTGTTTGCAGACTTTCTTGAGCAAATGTCAAATAGGATTTGCTTTCGGTGCCAGTGGTCATTGTTGAGAGTTCAATCAGTGCAGACGCAACAATGGCTGCAGCTGAGGCATCGCGCGGCACAAAATTTAATTTCAAGGAAGAAAAATCAGCATCCGATTTATACCCCGGCTTTCCGGCATTAAAATCCCAATATGGAATTTTATCTTTTGGAAGATTCGGATGGGTCATGTAAAACTTTGCCGCCGCTTTTGCCGTTTTAAGAAATTCTGGTTTTTTGGTCTCCCGGTACATCATGGTAAATCCATAAATAGCCCAGGCTTGACCGCGTGCCCAGGTTGAATTGTCGGCATAGCCTTGGTTCGTTTGTTGGTGGATAGCATGGCCATTGCCATCGTAATCGACAACATGGTAAGTACTGTAGTCTTTACGAAAATGGTTTTTCATGGTTTGGGTGGCATGACTGATGGCCACATCCTTATATTTGGTATCTCCAGTCAAGTCGGACACATAACACAGCATTTCCAGGTTCATCATGTTGTCGATAATAACTGGATATTTCCATAGGGTCTTGCCGTCCCAGGACTTCTTCTCGTTCCATGATTTGATGACGCCCACCTGCGGATTATAACGTTTAAGCGCAGTATTGGCCGAGTGGATGAGGATATCCTTGTAAGCGGCAACCTTTTTGGGATCTTTGAGGTATTTAATGGCATTGCCATAGGAACAATACATCACAAAACCAATATCATGATGTTGATCCAGGTCTTTGGCTTTTTCAAGCGCCTCTGTCCATTTGATCGCCGCAGCTTCGGTCTCTTTATTATGGGTATGGTTGTAGATATACCACAGTGAGCCTGGGAAGAAACCGCCGGTCCAATCCCATTCGTCTGTCCCTACCAGTTTTCCTGCAGGACTCAATGTGCGTGGAAATTTGTGCTGCTTTTCTGCTGCTTGTTCTAAAAATTGATATTGTTTTTCTGCAGCTTTAAAACTTGTGTCAATAAAGCTTGGTTTTTGATCTGTAAAACTCAGTGCAATCAGACTGGATGTGATCACAAAAAGTGCTTTTAGACCAGGTTTTCTTTTTTTCATAACGGCTTATATTCTTAGTAAGTTACATAATAATCTCGATTCTTTTTATTTTATAGCCTCTTTGCGAATCGTGAAGGTGTATTTTCCAGCGGATTTGATGCTTTTAGCGGTGAGTTTGATACGATAGAGTTCCTTACCCCATACCTGACTCAAACGGGAGTCGTCCTGAGGAATGACATCGTAGCTCGCTGTGAACTGTCCGGTATCAAAGTACAAGGTTGCATGCCCATTATTGAGGCGGATTTCTCCTTTGCCAATTTTTGGTTCCTGAGCAACCAGAAAATGGATGATATTGGCCTGCTTAGGACCTGTGATTTTAAACTCATCCTGAATGTCCAGCCCATTTTGTACGAGGGTGTAACTTCTATTCCAGTGTTCAACATTCGCCGACTTCGGATATGCTTTTCCAATATCAAGTTGGAATCTATTTTGTGCAGGCAGAAATGCTACATTTTCAGCTTTATATTCCTTTCCAAAAGATTGGTCGGCTCCATTGATCATCGGAACATTATGGTAAGCACTCTGCATCGTCCAAATACTGTATCTGTCATCGCTAAAGGTCTTTTTGGTATAGGTGCCGACACCGGCATCAATGAACAGTGGTTGTTGATCCTCGTATAAGATAAAACTCCCGACATCGTTATGGTTGTGACTTTCATTATTGAAACCACCTTTGGCGGCGAAGAAAAACGGACCCTTTTTTAGATATATAAATTGTGTTTCCGGATACCACTTCGCATTATTTTGCGGGAGTGCAGCGGTAACACGCTCTAGTTGCGGATAGCATCTCAGGTCTTCGAAGGCGCGAAAAATATCCCTTGAAGGTTTGAAATTTGCAGTTTTGTCGCCGGTATTTTCCATATATCGGGCAAATTGCATCATCTCACTACTATTGACATCCTGTCCATAACGGTAGATCAATAGTGGATCGCCGCCACCTTTTGCCGAAGCATCGGCAAAATTAACGACCCATTTATCTCCGCCAATATAGGATTGTGCAATGTACTCACCCATATCGCGAATGATCGGTTTATCAAAAATATTGATCTTGCCCTTGGTGGCCAGCGCAAGTATTTTTAGATAATCGTACAGTTTGCCCGCAGCATGGCCCCAATAGGAGGGACCCTCTTCGCAGGCACCGTCTGTTTTGACATAATTGATAAAGCGATCCACGGAAGACATTGTCTTATAAATTCCCGCCAGTTGTATATCGGGATTGTCCTCAACCAAAAGCAAGGCCGTAAGAACATTAAAGTTACACCATGGATTCCAGTTATTGACGACCTGTGTTTCCTTGAGTTCAAATGCCTGCCACCACATGTCGTTACGATCCAAATAGGGCTGTATAATGCGTTGTTGGATCTGTTGTTTTAGACGGGTACTGATTTCGGGGTTTATTGTATTGAATGTATCGCTGAAGAAATAATGAACCCAGGAGAGCAGCGAGCCTACATCACCGGCCATCAGATCGACTACTTGTATGCGCTGTTGCGGCAATGATCGCTTACTGGACTGAAAGGCCCCCAGGTGTGCCGAGAGAGACCATGTTGCCATTTCCGTCAATTGCCAACTGCCGTTTAGGATTTGGTCAACAAAGCGCCCCTGTCCTTCTGCAAGCTCCGCCAACAGTAGGTTGGTCAGCGCAGTACAATTTTCGTTCATTGGCTTTTCCATTATGCTGCGGTTGCCTGAACGCTCATATTCAAGGTAGTCGGTTGCTTTGACGACCTGCCATTGGTAGTTCAGGGCCTCGTTTCCCTTTTCTATAATACGCTCTTTAAAGGGAGCCATCAGCTTATCCCAGGCTAAACGGTCGGAATAAGCCGGGTAGGGAACCCAAGATTTGTCCTTACCTAAGCTGGCTTTCAGGTTCTCCTGTTTAAAAGCTCCTGTTAGCAGGTTCAAATCTTTCCCTAGCAGTCTTTGGAAAGAAAAACTGCTAAGGAAAAATAGTAAGATTAAATAAATTCTCATAATTACCAATCTTGATTTTGTGGTAGTAATGCCGGGTTCATTTCAATCTCTTGCCCTGGTATTGGCCAAAGCTTATGACGGCTTTGGTAACCCCGGGTTACGAGATTGTCTCCGGTAATACTTTTTTCGATGTAGTCTTTGGAGACGCTTTCCAAAAGGTTCCAGCGCTTAAGATCAAAATAACGCCATCCTTCACCTGCTAGTTCTACGGCGCGTTCGTGCTGAATACGTTTGCTCATATCCGCTTTGCTACCGACAACTAAAAATGAACTGCCACTATTTAGTGCCGGCATTTTAGAGCGTGTACGCACTTTGTTAAGCTCAGTAATCGCTTTGTCCAATTGATTGGACTCGTTGTACGCTTCGGAAAGCATCAACAGTACATCGCCCAAACGTATGATAGGGAAATTGATCGGTGTATGTGCACGATCGGTAATGGCGCCTTTTAGGTTCCCTTCAGGAACAAATTTTCGCCATAGATAGGTGTACCAGCCCCGATTGTTGCGGATCTGACCAAAGTTTTCGTTTACACCGGTTGCCAATATCAGCTGCATATCTCTTTCTTTGTTGGCATTCCATCCTAAATAATGCGAATAAGGTACGATCAAGGTTTGATTCATCCGAGGATCGCGATTGGCATAGATCTGACGTAGTTTTGCTGTATCTGGTACTTTGGTAAGCGTTCCGCCAGATTGCGTAGACTCCATCGCCTGTTTTTTGACCGCATTATCGGTTGTATAGTTGGGGAAATAATCATTCCAGTTGAATGGACTGCCATCGCGGTTTTCGTAGCGATCAGCAAGACGTGTGCTCGGCATACAGTTGTTCCAGTCACTACCAAAGGTTGAGCGCGTTCCCATATAGAAGGCCATCGGCATACCATAAGGGAATCCGGTACCACCCATATTCTGAATGGCAAAAATCATCTCCGGCGATTGATCGCCATCCATGGTAAATAAGGCCGAGTAGCTTGTGTTTAAACTATAGCCATACGTGTTGGTCTTGTTGTAAACAATCTCTTCAAAATCCCGGATTGCTCCAGCCCAATCTTTATTGTAAAGGGCTACTTTCCCTCTCAAAGCATACGCAGCTCCTTTGGTGACCCGGCCATAATACTTTGCATCATAGCTTACCGGCAATTTCTCAATCGCATAGTTCAGGTCATTGAGGATAAACTTATTGACATCTTCTACCGAAGACCGACTATTTTTAAGATCAGCAAAATCTTTATTCAAGTCGACCGTTTCATCGTATATCGGCAAGGCGCCATATAGATTGGTGAGCTGGAAGTACATGAGCGCACGTAAGAACTTCGCTTCCGCAATAAAACCCTCCTGTTTGGCCTTGTCTATGGTCATGGGCTGGATATGCGCGATTGCATGATTACAACGTTGGATAAGATCGTAACCTGCCTGCCATCTATCCACAATAATGGGCGAACGGTCCGTAAAAGTACCGCTGATCACTTCGCCCAAACCCGGAGGATCATAGCCCAGACCAATATCGGTAAGTCCATCGTAAGAAAATTGCAAGCCAAAGGTGGCTTCTTTTTTTAAGTCGTTATAACAGCCCAGTACGCCAGCTAAGGCCTGGTCTTCATTCTGCCAGAATGTGCTAGCACTTACCTGACTGTAGGGGTTGGTATCAAGCTTATAACAAGATGATAAAGCAATGCATCCGGCTATGAGTAGTGAAATCTTTTTCATGAGGTTTAATTAATTATTCATGATATGTTTTATGTTCAAAGGTGTTAAATCACCTCCTCAACTTTTGTTCATAATTTACGTTTCAGGCAGGGAACACATTCCCTGTTGCATACCCTTCTTCTTAAAAGGATAAACTAACACCAAAAACGGCCTGTTTCATTGTTGGATAGTTGGTACCGCTGATCTCCGGATCGAAACCTTTATATTTGGTAATGGTCCAGAAATTTTCCAGCGATGCAAATACGCGTAGATTTTGCACCTGTATCCGCTTGGTGATATCGTTCGGAATTGTATAGCCCAGCTGGATATTTTTTACGCGGATAAATGCCTTGTTCTGTAACCAGAAATCACTGTTTTTGGTGTTTCTTGTATCGGTATAAGGCAACAATCGCGGAAATTTTGCATCTGTTGCACCTTCTGTCCATCGGCCATCAGCAATTTCCTGATTGATTTGATAGCCCCAGCGAACAGTAGGTGTGTAATAACCATCCGTCCAGACGACTTTGTTGCCTGCATTACCTTGCAAGAAGACCGAGAAATCAAATCCTTTATAATCGAATCCCATGTTAAAGCCATAGGTCATCCGTGGCGCTGTACCATGACCTACCGGTACCCGGTCATTGTCGTTGATGACGCCGTCACCATTGGTGTCTTTATACAAGAGATCTCCTTTTTTAGGTGTACCATAGGATGCGAATGGATTGACTTTTTGATTGGTGTTTGGATCGATTGGCGCATTATCGATCATCTGTTGCACGAGCTGCATATCAGCATCTGTCTGTAATATGCGGTCTGTCAACAGGATATATTGGGTATTGATGGCATAACCTTCCTGAAGTAAATTGGAACCGCTGATAGACTTGTCATTGCCTTTAAATTTGACCACTTTATTATCAATAAAGGTAAAGTTACCGCCAATGTTGAATTTAAAATTATCGCCAATTTTATCGCGGTAAGTCAAATTCAGCTCGACACCATTATTACGTACTTTCGCTGCATTGGTGCGTGGTATTGTCGCATTTCCGACAACCAGAGGAGCGGGTAGGTTGATTAAGATGTTGTCTGTTACTTTGTTGAAGACATCGATCGAGCCCCCTAGTTTGTAATTGAAAAGGTCAAAATCTAAACCAGCATTCAGGATATATGTGTTTTCCCAAGTCAGAAGCGCATTACTCAATACGGTCTGTGCAAAACCTACATATAGCTGGTTGTTTAACACATAGTTTGTCGGATTATAAAGCGCTTGATATTCATAATTGTTAATGTTGGCGTTTTTGCGGAAAGACTCATCGGTTGTTCCATTGTTACCCAAGGCGCCATACGATGCACGGAATTTCAGGCTAGGCATCCATTTGATGTCATAAAAGTCTTCTGAGGAAACTTTCCAGCCAAAGGAAGCTGAAGGAAAAGTACCCCATCTACTTTTTCCGCTCATAAAGCGTGATGAACCGTCCGTCCGTAGATTGGCTTCCAACAAATATTTGTCATCCCAGGATAGGTTGATTCGACCAAAAAATGAACGCATAGCCCAATCGGTGATATTGCCGGAAGCTGAGGCATCCATAGTCGCCGCATTCAGAACGGTCAGGGACGGATCTACAAGATCGAGTTTGGATGCCGCAAACCAGCCATCTTTAAAATACTCCTGGCTGGCACCTACCATGACTTCATAGTTCAGTTTCTCAAAGAGCTTGTTTTTGTATTTGGCAATTCCATCCATGTAATAGCGGTAGGATTTGATCGATTCGTTGGTTACCGACGAACGGCCTGTACCCGCTGAGGCAATTGTATTTGTCAAAAAGTTCCAACGGTCATTGAACACGGGTTGAGAGTACACGAAATCATCGTCATAGGTATAGGTGTATGATCCTTCGATGGAAAGTCCCTCGATGGGTTTCAGTTTTCCGTAGAAGCGCGACACGAAGCGGTTTTTGTTGATGTTACCTTTCTGCGCATAAAGACGATGTAGCACGTTGTTAGACTGCGGGTCATCTTCCGGATTGTTTGGCGAACCAAATCTTCCATCTGGCGCACGCAGTACCATGCCCGGAGTACTTGCTGCGGCAAAAGTAAAGACATCATCGATGATGTTGGTACCAATATCTGTTTTGGAAACGACACCATTGATATTGGCTCCCAACGTTAACCAGGGTTTTACATCAGCTTCAAGGTTGATACGCCCGGTATGACGTTTATAGGTTGCCTGTTCAATGATCCCAGGGTTGTTGAGGAGACCATAGGAGCCAAAGAATTTGATTTTGTCACTACCTCCGGTAAAGGAAAGGTTGTGGTTTTGGCTGATTTTGTTCTGGAAAAGGTCGGAAACCCAGTCCGTATTGGGATATTTCAATGGGTCCTGTCCAGCGTCCTGGCGCCAAAGGTCGATTTTTTCCTGCGAAAATATGGGCTTAGCATTTGGATCGCCATTGCGATAACCTTCATTGATCAGCTCCATATAGTTGGCATAGTTGGAAACCATTCCAATAGTATTGGATGGTTTTTGACTCGAGAAATAATTGTTGTAAATAACTTTAAACTGCTCCGATTTACCCTTTTTCGTTGTAATGAGGATAACGCCATTTGCGGCTCTTGAACCATAAATTGACGCTGAAGCAGCATCTTTTAAAACCGATATGCTTTCAACATCTTGCGGGTTGATCAGGTTCATGTCGCCAATAACACCGTCGATCACGACAAGTGGATTGGCATTATTGAGCGTTCCCTGTCCACGAACACGTAGTGTTCCCCCATCACTGCCCGGTCTGCCTGAGCCCTGATTAACATATAATCCCGGCGCCTGTCCAGCTAGACCGGCCGACAAGGAGGTTACAGGTCTGCTTTCCACAACCTCGGACATCTGGATGGAAGAGACCGAACCGGTTACATTTTCTTTTTTCTGTGTACCAAAACCGACAACAACAACCTCGTCGAGTCCCTTGGACTCATTCTCCAAGGTAATCGTAAGCGGGCTACCAGCTTGTGCCTTCGTTTCGATACTTTTATAACCGATGCTCGTGAAAACCAATGTTGCGTCGTTCTGTTGACTTTTGATTTCGAATGAACCACTTGCATTGGTCGATGTTGCTAGATTGGTTCCTTTAATCTGAACGGTGACATTGGCGATGCCTTTGCCATCTTTGTCTACAACCTTACCCCGAATGGTTGTCTGCTGCATGGCCAGTGAAAGCTTGCTGTTGGTTATTGCGAAGGTAAAGGGAGTAGCTTGTGTTGCCAGATTGGATACGAGCAACAAGCAGGATAATGGTATTGCCGGGTACATCCAACGATTCGTCGAAACGGATGTGTTCTTGATCTTGATCATAGGCTTTTAGATTTAATTGGTCTGAAAAATGAATTTTCTGTGAAGTGAATTTACAGTATTGAAAGAGAACAATAACGGCATTTTTTCGCAAACGTTTTCGTAACAGCCCGACTAAAAACCGAAAGATTTTTGGATAATATTTGTTTAGAAAGGATAATATTAGATTATGTAGTGCCTCTTCTTGGATATTTCTGTCAGCTATAGATTTTAGCTGCATATTCACAAGTAAACGAATGAGCTATTTTAAGGGAATAGCATCGTATGTCTCCAAATTTGGGTTTTGGAGACATACGAATGGAGACAGACCTTTAAGTCCTATGTGTTGCTATTAGGTATTAGAATTCAATCCGGTAGTTAATGGTCGGAATAATCCCGGTCCATTTTTGAGGTTCAATGATGCGTTTGCTGAAATTATAGTGCATACCCACAGTGTTTTCTCTATTCAGGAGATTCTGAATATCCAAAATAAATAGATGGCTTACTTTTTTGCGGTTAACCCGATAGCTTGATGAGAAATCAACACGGACGTAGGGATCGGCAGTCAGGGTATTGATGCGATCTTGGTCTATAACTTCTTCGTCTAAACGAAGCGATTCTTCTTCCAGAACAGGAGCGTACTTTCTTCCGCCGGCATAAATTAATTTGGCATTAAGACCGAACAGATTATTTTTACTCTTTCCCACGGTCCATTCTTTCCCCATCAATAAATTTCCTACATAACGTGTATTGAATGTGGTATTGTATTCTTTGCCATTGCGTGCTTTGAATTTGGAATCAAAGAAGGAGGTCGTTGCCATGAAGTAATATCCCTTACTTAACGACTTCTCAAGCGTTAGCTCAATGCCGTAATTTTTGCCGGTTCCTTTATTGATCAGCTGACGGTAGTTTGATGTACCAATGGCTGCAATATCCGATACATTGAGTAAGGAGAAGTTGATGTCGGAATCGGTAGATACCGGGACATCATACAGATGCTGATAATAGATTTCTGTCTTAAACCGGAGTGTTCTGCTTAGGTTCTTTTCATAGCCAATAACAGCCTGAGCAGATTTCGTTGGCGAAAGAGGCTTGTTTGGCTCAAAGCTTGTTTGATCGCTACTTTTGGCAAAATAGTAGACCAAGGGCTCCAGTCGGTTATATAGACCAGTCCCAAAGGATATCGTTTGATCTGCGGCTACACGCCAGTTTAGGCCAAGCCTTGGCTCGATAGACCAGCTCTTGCTCAACGCAAAGTAGTTCGCATGAACTCCTGTGTTTAGTGTTAATTTATCGTTCAAAACTGTTTTTACCTGTGCAAAAGCATCATAAGTACTTGTATTCCCAGTCTCATTAATCCGCTCTTTCAATGCCGCTAGCTCGGTGTCGTAGGACAGCGCATAGAGGTCATAGTGTAATAAACTTGCATTTAAGCCCGCTCTAATCGTGTTTTTACTGTTGGCGCGATAGTTTAGCGTACCCGCATAGCGAAGAGCCGTATTCGTAAATTTGTCCTTGTGATAGAGGCTGGAAATATAGTCCCGTGTTAATGTATCGGTGCTATTGGAATTGCGGCTAAGGGACATGGAAACAATATTGGTGAAATATAATCTTTCGTTTGCAATGTATTGATGTTTTAGTCCAGCACTCCCTGCGTTGAACTTTAAATTTAGATCTTGGGCATCTGTTCGTTCCTCCCATTTTTCGTAATTACGCTCGGCAGTTTGTTGAAGTTTCCCCAAGCCACCTATACCGAATAAGGAAAAGGTTCCGGCTTTTTTTGTGGGAAATACAAAATTAAAAGAAAGGTCCTGATATTTTGGGACGCCAGTGTCTGAAACTTTTACGCCTACTTTTTCCAATAGACTCAATGAAGAATAGCGGTAACTAATCAAATAGGAAGCGTCACTTCCTTTTTTGAAAGGCCCTTCTAATGTTGCTCCTACCCCCAGGACTCCGACGTTGAATGTGTATTCGCGTTTGTCGGTATTTCCTTTACGGAACCTAAGATCAAAAACACCTGCTGTTGCATTGCTGTATTCCGCGGCAAGTCCACCGGTATAGAAATCAGATTTTCCCAATACCATGGTATTGAGCATACTGATTGCGCCGCCTGCAGCGCCTTCGGCTCCAAAATGATTGGGATTTACAATTTCGATACCTTCAAGCCGCCATTGCAAGCTTTTGGGGGAATTTCCGCGAACAATAATTTCATTGTCATCGCCGCCGGCAGCAACACCCGGGAAACTCTGTGCCATACGGGCGGGATCAAAAAAGGCGCCAGCATAGCGGTTGGTCTCTTCCGGCGAAAAAGAGCGTCCACTCGTCATTGCCATCTGGTTGAGCGGTTGTTTTCCCGCATTGGCATAGACGACAGCTTCGGTTAATGCATTTATTTGCGGCTCCATTTCCACATTGACCATATTCTCCCGTCCACTGGTGATCAGTAATTCCGTAAATTCTTCTGGTTTATATCCGGCCATGCGAACTTGAAGCTGTTGACGCCCAACCGGAACTTGCTGCAGCCGAAATATGCCCTGTGCGTCTGTACCTACAGACTTTGTCCCATCACTGGATGAAATAACAATTGTGGCACCTGTAAGTGGTAATCTGGTATTTTTATCTATCACGGTTCCTTTGACAGTTTCGGTCACAACCTGATTTTTTTGCTTTGGCGATGCTGGTTGCTGGGCGAATGTAAGCCCTGCTTGAAGCGATAATCCAATAAGTAAGATTGGCGATAGTTTCATAAAAGATTAGTTTTTATCTTTATGACAGCCGACTTTCAATTTACCCTTAGCTTTTACCTAATTTTTTGTTTTTCACGCCGCGAATATGCATGATTCAATTTAAGTTTACCTGTCATTACGTGAAATTTTATAGGTTTTGCTGATAAGTAGTTGTTAACATAAAGGTTGTTGATTACAAGTTAATTAACATTGTTATTAACATTTTAGCTGAACTGTTTTTGCCCTAAATGCCTAATTGTAAAAAAATAGGAAGTCCGCTACGTTTTTAACAAAAGATCTGCTCTATACTAGAAAGTTAACATGTTTATTAACAATTTTTGGGGCGTTTTTTTACAAGTGCCAGGCGGAGCATTCAAATGGCACAGTTCATTTAAATAGCGCAGTTTATTCAAATAGTAGAGTACATTGAAATAAAAGCTTCCCGAAAAATTAACTTGATTCATTCGAGTTGTCGAAAAAGTAGAACGACATAGACGGAAGGTAATCCATTCAAACCGGATTACTTTCCGTCAATATAGGTGCAGGATTCAATCCATGATGCGATTGAGATGTAACTGTGGCGAGATCGCCAGTTTCAAAGGTATAACAAATAGAGATTGCAAAAAGATAGCTATACAGCAATGAAAAAGATTATATTTTCTACTATCTTGTTGAGTATGATAGTAAGTTCTACAACCAACTTGTATGCTCAGTCGAACGATTTAATAAAAAAATTAGATCAAAAAAGTTTACACGTTGCCGCACACCGGGGAGCTCATCTGGAGCAACCGGAAAATTCAATTGCTGCTATCGAGGAGGCTATTCGGCAGGGGGCTTCCGTGGTAGAGGTAGATGTGCGGGCCACAAAAGATGGTGTACTTGTACTGATGCACGATAAAACAGTCAATCGGACGACAACCGGGCAAGGAGAGGTCGCCAAACAGACCTATGCCGAGCTTCAACAGCTTCACTTACGCAAAAAGGCGAATGGTGAAGCCTCGGATCATATTATACCAACCCTATCGGAAGCTTTGCGCGTTGCAAAGGGGAAAATCCTTGTTGATCTCGATTTTAAAGAAGATCGCAAAGAGTTTATTAAGAAAACCTATGCACTTGTTGAACAGGAGGGGATGGAAGACCAGGTACTATTTTTTCTCTATGATTATAAAGCCATGCCCAAGATTTACAAACTCAATCCAACGATTACGCTTTTTCCGAGGGCACGCAGCATGAAAGATCTAGCGGCCATACTAAAGATGAAACTAACCTCAATTGTCCATCTTGATGAATCATTTATTGATACCGAAAAACTTAATGCATTGCGCCAACAGGGCATTTATTTTTGGATGAATAGTTTGGGGGAATATGACGACAAAGCAGAACAGGAGGGAAACAAAGCTTATCGATCTTTTTTGGAGAAATATCCTTTTGTACGTCTTATTCAAACAGATCAGCCTAGTTTGTGGCGCGAAGTGCTCTCCGGCTCTTAGTCTATTTTTATCTGTTTAGTTAAAAATGCTTGATTTTATTGTAGCGATAGTGGTAAAATGATCGTCATTCAAGATATAACTAATGCAAACCGTAATGAATAAATTATTTACTGGAAGTTTTGCTATTCTCTTTTTACTGACGAGCTGCAGTAAGGAAAATGAAGTGACTGTACCGATGGATGTTCAAAAACAGCTGGAAAGTTTTGAATGGAGCCCTATCGTGTCTGCTAAAGGGACGACAAACGAGCAATTGAAGCATAAACCGAAAGATTGTGAAAAGGATAATGTGTATACATTTACATTTGCTGAATCAGCGAATAAGTTCACTGTCAATCGTGATAAAGAACTATGTGGGGATGATAAGCTAACATTTGAAAGTTTGATTTTTTCTGAATTACAGCATCGCGCATTTACCTATGATAAAGAGAAGAAAAGTATCAAGTTTGACGACAGTAGCCCTTACCAAAGTTATGAGGTACAGCTTAATGGTGATCAGCTCATATTAATTTCGCGCAATAATAATCCTGTAGCATACGCGGCGCCAGTTGAATACTATTTCCAAGGTAAGCGGACGGATGCTACAAAATAAGTAGTATATTTCCTTTAACATTCAAAATAAAGACGGCTTGCCGTCTTTATTTTTTTTGTTCAATTCTGTTTTGATGAAGTTGCAATTGAATATTTCACATTAATTTTTCTTTGTCTACCTGTTTTGTTGTTGCCCAACGTGCAAGAATGAATTTCGTGGATGTTTGCCATTTGCTCTCCTCTACTTCAGTACATAAAGTAGAACCTATGTTAGGTTGCTTAGATGAACGCTGTTCAAACCAATGCTGCCGCCCTATGATTATTAAAAGAATTAGGAATCAAAATTTAACTTGATTATTTAGGCTAAATCGTTAATTTAGTGATTTGGAAACCGGTTGCATAGATAGTGTGAAATAATAAAACCGGATCCAATTAATGAAGAAAACTAGATAAATAATAATCCACTTATGAAAGTCCGTATATTACTTATGGCGGCAATGGCGACATTGCTCTGCCCACAACTTCAAGCCCAGCAATTGCCCTATAAGAATAGTACATTACCAATTGAAAAACGGGTAAGTGATCTATTGGGAAGGATGACTGTGGAAGAGAAAGTCGGGCAATTGAGTAAATTGCTGGGTTGGGAAATGTATAGCAAAAACGGAAAGCAGGTTACAATCAGCAATAAATTGCGAAAGGCAGTAAAAGAACAGCATATCGGATTATTATGGGCAACCTTACGTGCTGATCCTTGGACACAGAAAACCTTACTGAATGGTCTGAGCCCTGTAGAAGCTGCGCGCGCTACAAATGCGATCCAACGTTATATGGTGGATAGTACTCGACTAGGGATTCCATTGTTGTTGTCTGAGGAGGCGCCACATGGACATATGGCGATTGGTGCAACAGTGTTCCCTACCGCGATCGGACAGGCGAGTACATGGAACCCACGGTTGATTCAGGATATGGCATCAACAATCGCCATGGAGACTTATGCTGTGGGTGGTAAAAACGGCTACGGTCCTGTATTAGATTTAGCACGAGATCCACGTTGGTCGCGCACTGAAGAGACCTATGGGGAGGATCCCTATCTGATCGGTCAGATGGGAACTGCAATGATCCGTGGTTTTCAGGGTGAGAAGCTAGGTGAGCGTGATAAAATAATAGGAACTTTAAAGCATTTTGTAGCCTATGCTGCTCCAGATGGCGGTCACAATGGTGAGTCCGTATCGTTTGGAGAACGAAGCCTCAGACAATATTTTCTGCCACCTTTTGAGCGTGCTGTAAAATCAGGAGCAGGGTCGGTTATGACGGCATATAATAGCATTGATGGCATTCCCTGTTCAGCGAACCCTTGGTTGCTAAAAGACATTCTACGTAAAGACTGGGGATTTACGGGGTTTGTCGTATCGGATCTACTGAGTATATCGGGGCTCAATGGAGGGCATGCAACAGCAGCGACTGCAGAAGAAGCGGCTTCACAAAGTATACATGCCGGATTGGATGTCGATCTAAGCGGGACTGGTTATGGTTCAAATCTGCTTAAGGCTGTCCAACAGGGGCTCGTTGAACCTGCTGTTCTTGATACAGCAGTGGTCCGTGTACTGCGAATGAAGTTCAATCTGGGGCTTTTTGATCATCCTTATGTGGATGAAAAGTTGGTAGCCCAAAAAGTCGCTACGGCACAAAATAAAACGGTGGCAAGACAGGTGGCCCGCGAGTCGATTGTTTTGCTTAAAAACGATCAGCATATCTTACCCTTAAGTAAATCGTTGAAACGAATAGCCGTTATAGGACCGAATGCCGACAATGCCTATAATCAGCTGGGCGATTATACTGCTCCACAGGCTGAAGGAAAAGTTCAGACCCTCTTGACCGGAATAAGGGCGGCAGTTGGTAACAGTACCAGGATCGATTATGTGAAAGGTTGCGCGATCCGTGATACAAGCAATTCCGATATTGCTGCCGCCGTCGCAGCTGCAAAGCAGGCCGATGCGGTGGTTTTAGTCCTGGGTGGTTCGAGTGCACGTGATTTTAAAACGTCGTATCAAGCAACTGGAGCGGCGAATGTGGATCCTAATACGGTAAGTGATATGGAGAGCGGAGAAGGATTTGATCGCGTTTCTCTGGATATGATGGGCGATCAGATCAAGTTGCTGAAAGCGATACAGGCAACCGAAAAACCAATTGTACTTGTTACGATTATGGGAAGGCCATTGAACTTAAATTGGGCAGCTGAACATGTGCCTGCGATCGTGAATGCCTGGTATCCGGGACAGGAGGGAGGCCTGGCTATTGCCGATGTATTGTTCGGTGACTATAATCCGGCTGGAAGATTACCGATTTCGGTACCTCGTTCGGTCGGCCAGCTTCCTGTACATTACAACCATACAAAACCTAAGCATCACGATTATGTGGAAATGTCGGCCAAACCATTGTATGCTTTTGGTTATGGGTTGAGCTACAGTAGTTTTGATTACTCCAATTTACAGGTCTCATTGAAGGAAGCTGACAATGATTTTGCGTGTACGGTGTCCTTCGACGTTGCAAATAATGGCAGATTGGCGGGCGATGAAGTCGCTCAGTTGTATGTTGTGGATGAAGTAAGTTCTGTCGTGACACCTGTTATGCAGTTGAAGCGGTTTGAGCGTAAAAACATTGCCGCAGGAAAGAAAGAACGTTATTCTTTTCAATTGACCAAGGAGGACCTCAAACTTTGGAATGCAGGTAACGAATGGAAGACAGAAAAAGGCAGGTTTAAACTTTTGGTCGGCGCATCTTCCGATGATATCCGGTTGAAGGGAGCATTGGAATTAACGAAGGATTATTAATTAATCCTTCGTTAATTTATAGATATAGCTGTTATTTTGATAGGGAGCTTTTGTTAAAGTTAGATCGTTTCCATCCACTAAATAGGTGTAATTGTGATTCAATATTAAAGCCCAGTCAAAATCTGCTGTCCAAAAATTTTTATCTTTGAAAATAATTTGGTCGCCATTAATCTCATATGTACCTGAGCCACCTGCGGGAAATCTGTTTTTGTTTGCTGTACAAAAGAAACTGTCCGCTTTAAACCGTACAGTTACGTCCCCAGTAAAGGTTTGGTCCTGATTTTTATAGTTGACTATAAATTTTCCGGAATAACTTCCCTCGAGATACAGGTTTTGATTAGCAGCTTCCTTTGAGCAACCTACGCATACGATACATGCTAATGATGTTAATATTTTTGACATTGATCTCATAACTTGGTTTTTAGCATACAACGAAGTTACTGCCATTTTTGTTACAACTAGCATACTTATTTGAGCACAATATGCTTGATACTTTTCCTATTCCAGGTATAGGTGATGTGGATAAGACCGTTTGTGTCCTGAATAATTGTCGGATAAGAATATTCATCGTTCTTTACCCCATCTTCAAGGGTTAGGACATCTTTCCACTGTAAGCCATCCTTTGAGATGGCGACATGCAGTTTTGTGCGTCCTTCCCACCAGTCGTTGCCAGCGATGGCCGGATTGAAGACGATCATAAATAAACCATTATTTAAGCGGATGGCGTCGGTGGCTGAATTGGGATTAAGCAGGTTTGTGGCTTGCCAGGGGCCCCAGGTGAGGCCTTCATCTGCTGAGAATGCGGCCATCACCTTATTTTCTTTACTTCGACAGAGCACCTGAATGCGTCCATCCGCATGTTGGATCACACTTGGCTGAATAACCTGAATACTGGTATCGGGACGTATCGTACTGATGGACCAGGAACGACCATGATCGTGACTGATTTCCAGGTGTGCTTTCCAGATTTCTTCCTTGGACTCTGTGCTGGAAGGGGAGAGGAGCAGTCCGTTTGTCAAGGTGAGCGGTTTATTCTTGATAGGCCCCAATATACCTTCAGGCAATCGCTGCGGTGCAGACCAGCTCGTTCCTTTATCCAGCGAATGTTTGACATAGCCTTTCCATTCTCTGGGGTTGGGCCCTATTTTATAATACAAAGATAAGGTGTCACTGTGCGGGTATTGATAGAAGACAGGATTCCATGTAGGAAAGCGGTTGTCAGCAAGGATGCCATCTGCAATCTGTACAGGACGCTGCCACTGGCCGTTGCTATACAGTGAGCTCCAAATAACAACATCGGGGTTAGATTCATGTGTACCACCAAACCAGGCCGCCAATAAACTGTCTTTTCCGATGACTTGAATCGTGGAAGCATGGCATTGTTGGAATGGAACCTGACCTGTTTTAAAAATTTGCTCCGATACCAGGATCTGAGGTTTATACGTTGTACATGAGGATAGGAAAAGAAGGATAAATAGTGGAAATAGGTTGATTTTTTTCATTGGAATTTAAGGTTCTAAAAACCCCATAGTTTGTTGATGACTTATTTTCTTATTCCTGAGCAGAGGCTTTGGGAATATTGAGATGTTCAGGCGGTGATCGGTAAACAATGACCTTGTTAACTGATAAAATTCCGTTGGATTATATCCAACGGAATTTTATATTATTTGCTTTGCAATTGAATTGCAGTCGCATAACTAAATCGTGTACTAGGGCTTCTCAAGGTAATTTGGTTACCACGTTGAGACCAGTCCAATTTACCTTTATGACCCAAAATAGCGATTTTCTTTACGCTAAAATTATCAGGTACTTGAAAGACGTATTCATTGGGCTGTTGGTAAGTATCGCCTTCAGAAAGATGGAATACATTGACCACTTTACTGTCTTTGCTTCTAGTGTAGTAATAGTCACCTTGGTGATATGGAGCAATCGTACGTGTTGCAAACACAGCCGTTTGATTGATTTTCATCCAGGCTGCCAGTTCGTTCAAGCGATCGTATGCTGCCTGATCGTAATCTCCTGTAGGACCAGGGGCTATGTTTAAAAGGTAGTTTCCACCGCGGGAAATAATTTTTACCAATGTTTCAACAATCTTTTTGGTCGGTTTGTATTGGTCGTTGGGCACATAGCTGAACGAATTTCCCATAGTGATGCAACTTTCCCATGGAATATCCAAGGGATGTTCAGGAATGGCTTGTTCGGGTGTGACATAATTTTCCCAGTTTCCAGGTACTGTACGGTCGACAACGATAATGCCAGGTTGATTTTTTCTTGCCATGCCACCAATGCGGTCCATGTCAATATTCTGATCCATTTTGATGGTCTGTTGCCAGTCAACAGATTTATCGACAGTTTCTAAAGGGCGTACCTGGCCACCATCCAGCCAAAGAATATCAACTTTGCCATATTCTGAGGTCAGTTCGTTGATTTGATTGTAGGTGAAATCTTTGAATTTTTGCCAACGGTCCGGATATTTTTTAGGGTCATAATTTACATTTCTGTCTTTTGGTGGAAAGTAGGACCACCAGTAGTAATCCGAGTGCCAGTCCGGTTTGGAGAAGTAAGCACCAATTTTAAAACCGTCATTGCGGAAGGTATTGAAGATTTCTTTGGTCACATTTGCCTTTGGGTTTGTGGAAAATGGCGTTTTGGAAGAGGTGATTTTATAATCCGACTCTTTGGTATCGAACATGGCAAATCCATCGTGGTGTTTAGTCGTAAAGACGACATATTTCATGCCGGCAGCTTTTGCGGCATTGGCCCATTTTTGTGGATTGAAATCCGTAGGATTAAAGGTGGTCTGTAGATTTTCGTAGTTCTTGAGGTATTCAAAATAAGTTTTACCATGTTCGGGTTTGCGTTGGGTCCAGCCTTCATCTTCGGGACAGATACTCCAGCTTTCGACGATTCCCCATTGACTATAGGTACCCCAGTGCATGAAAAGACCAAACTTCATGTCTTGCCATTGTTCAAGATTTTCAATCACTAAGGGATCAGTCGGTTTATGATAGCCAGCGGATACGTTGTGTGCCTGGCCGAACGCAAATGTTGCGCTTGAAGCGATCAATGCGGAGGATATAATGGTTTTTAGTTTTTGCATAGATAAAGATAATGAAAATGACAAAAAGAAGGCCACCTTAGGTGGCCTTCTTAAAGATAGATGTAGTTTATGCGTTAATTAACGTCCCAGAAGATTTTTGTTGTTCTGGTGTCTTTTGAGCGAACAGCTTCGTAGTTTTCGGAGTTGTTCGAAATTTCACCTGTTGGATATAAGAATCTTAACGGAGGTGTTGCGTAATTAGCTAGGCCAGCAGTTAACACCGTAATTTTAGGATAACCAGTTCTTCTATATTCTGACCAAGCATGTTGGGCTTGTAAAAATCCGTAATGCAGCCATTTCTGTGTGAGAATCAATTCCAGTTTAGCCGTAGAAGTTCCTGTATATTTAATTGTGGAAGTTTCAACAAAGTTATTGATTACTGCATCAGTTGGTTTCGTTTCAGCTTTCAGCCCCTCATTTGCCATTAAATTATTCAGATAGTAATAAAATGATACAGATTGTTTAATAGCGATTTTGTAAGCATCTTGCGCAGTCGCATCATTTCCCCACCGCAGGTAAGCTTCCGCTTTGTTGAAATTTGTTTCTGAAGCTGTCATCACGATACCTGGAAGAAACTTGTTGTCGAAAAATGTAGCAGAATCCAAGACAGCATATTTCTGATAATTTGTCAAGATCTCATTTTCTGTAAATGTGATTGGCATTGCATTGTACTCCTTGTTTGGTGTAAATACATTATCTTTTGTTACACCGAACTTATCATAGAATACAGGGATTCTAGGGTCGTTGGCAGGTTTCATCACCTTATTCAACATGTAATCAGTTGCATATTGATTATTACCTTCTGTCAGCGCGTCTCTTAATGTTGTTGTATTTGTTGTAAGAGGCTGTAGAAGAATGTCTGAATTTACTGCACTGTAATTAGCATTATTATCGCCATCCACTAACGGGTAATTCTTTGGGTCGTTAAGCATTTCTAAAACCTCTGTTTTTGCTTTACTTTCATCCACATTAGAAATTCGCATTAATAGGCGTAAGCGTAAAGAGTTTGCGTAGCGTCTCCATTTATCTGTAGAACCTTTACTTAAGATGTCATACTTACCAAAATAGGACGTAGTTTTCGCAGTGGAAAAATAGGTGTTTATTGCTTTTAAATCTTGGATAAAGGCGTAGTAAAGTTCTTTTTGATCATCAAACTTAGCTTTTTTAATGGTCCCATTTGTGGGAAGGCTACCTGCTTCTGAGAATGGAATATCACCAAAATTATCGATTAATTTGGATGCCTCATCATAGAGGACTACTTTTGCCGCTTGTAGAAAAATTTCTTGATTAGCTTTTTCAGTAGCAGGTAATGCAGTATATGCGACTTCCATTTTTCTATAAACACCTAATACGCCTGGTGAATAAAAATCTTTCCAATAATCGTATGAATAGCTATCATTAGGCTGATACATGTTATTTGAAGGAATAAAAGAAGAGGTTTGCGTATATATAGACTGCCTTGATAGCAGAAAAGTCCTATAATGCCAATATGATGGTCTAACTCGATCATTATTTAGTATGTCGGTAAAAAAACCAGGAATACTTGCCTCTGTTGTTTGATCCGGATTTTCAAAAGCATTCTCTAATTGGGATTTACATCCTGTAAAACCCAAAGTAGAAAGCGTTAAGAATAATAGTATATAAAGTGATTTATTCATGATTAATAACAATTAAAAATTAGCGTTCAGTGAAATACCAAAACTTCTTGTTGCTGCATTCGATCCAACGTCTACGCCCTGTGACCACCATTGGTTTCCAACTGGAGATTCTGGATCTATATTTTCAAGGGTTCTGTAGAAGTAAAATAAGTTTCTGCCCAACAATGACACTCTTACGTTATTCAGTTTAAGTTTTTGAGTGACTGAAGACGGAATACGGTAGCTAACTGATAGTTCACGCATTTTTATGTATGAATTGTCATATACAGCGCCCTTCTCTGTCCACGAATCTGCTCCCCAAGCAAAGGTATTCATATAGTACTCTGCTGCGCTTAGATGAACATCATTTTTTGCTCCTGTATTTTGGTTTACTCCATCCAAGGTAATTCCTGTTTCTCTATAGTCAAGTGTGTTTTCATAGGCACCAGTTCCCATTGCATATTTTTGGTTTTCAGAAACCATTTTTCCACCGAAACGATAATCGACAGTGAAATCTAAAGCCCAATTTTTATAATTAAAGGTATTGGTCATACCGCCAATCGCTTTCGGTAATATATTGCCGACTTGTTTGTACTTTGTTTTATCAATAACGTAGTAACCTTCGTTAGAAATTAGATTGTTGCCATGCTCATCTTTTGCAATATCATAAACGTAAATATTGCCTAATTTTTCTCCTTCTTTAGCAACAATTCGTAGTGAATTTTCGTCAGCACTGTAGAAAGTAAGTTCATTAACTCCAGGTGTCAATTTCTCTAAAACAGATTTGTTGAACGAGTAATTTAATCGTGTATTCCAAGTGAAGTTTTCACGTTGAATAGGTGTTCCTGTAAGCGATACCTCTAAACCATTATTGGCTACACGACCGACGTTAACGATTTGTGTTGTCGCACCGGTAGAGGCTGGTGTTGTTAACCCTAGGATTTGGTTTTTGATGTAATTGTCGTAATAACTGATATCTAACCCTAATCTATTTTTTAGGAATTTGAGCTCCAATCCGAACTCCCATTCATATTTAGTTTCTGGCATTAATCCCAAGTTACCGTAGGCAGCACCATAAGTTAGGGAAGGAACGGATCCATTAATTGATGCAATGGCAGATTGGGAGTTTGCAATATTAGCGGCATAAATAGGTGCATCATTACCTACTATTCCATATGAAGCCCTTAGTTTTCCAAAATTGAATTTTTCAGACTTTAAGCCGAAAGCGTCGCTGAAAATAAAACTTCCACTAACAGACCCATATTGATAGTTGTTGTTAGCTGTTGGTAAAGTTGAAGAATATTCGGACCTAAATGTTCCGTCAAGGTAAGCAAAGCCTTTATAGCCGATATTGGCCATTCCAAAGTAAGCGTACTTTAATTTCTCTTTTCGCTCGTTCGAGGTTGTTAATTGTCCATAGCTATTATTTAGACTGAACCAGTTTTCTGTAACTAAACCACCAGCAGTGGCTGAAGATTGGTCGTCGTAATTCTCTTGTCGAGATTGAAATCCGGCACTCACACTATAATCCCAATCGGTGTTAATCTTATTTGCATAGGTCATCAAGATATCACCGTACAATATAGAATAGTTCCCTTTTGATGTCTCAAATCCTCCGGAACTACTGCCTGAGGAGTTATAACGAGTAGCATATTCGTTATATTTTTTGTTCGTAATCGCCGCGGATGTAAAATCGTTTCCTATTCTACCTCTAAGTTTCAAATGATCAACAATATTCCAATTCAGGGTTGCACTAGTCAACAAACGATTTTCTGTTTCGTCGTAACTATTTTTGTATTGAGACCAGAAATAATCCAGCAAATTGTATGGACGAATCGTATATTTAAAATCCTCATCACGTCCCGTTCCGAATGCGGAATACTTATATCCATCTGTTGTTTGGTATTTCTCCTTAAGGACAGACATGTCTTCAGTGCGGCTGAAAAATCCCCCAAAATTACCTAATACCTGTCCCAATAATTGTGAACGATTATGTGTATTGGTATTGGTGTAATTTGCTACGACATCCAATGAGAGGTTATCGTGCATTTTTACAGAGCTATTTAGGTTAAAGGTATTTCTATTTTGCTTCGAACCGGGGCTTGTGCTTTTATAGTCCATCCTTGTGCCGCTCAAACGATAGTTCACTTTTTCGGTTTGATTGGAAATCGCAAAGTTGATATTAGAATTGTAACCAGTATCAAAAATATCTCTATAGTTGTTTTCGCGTGCTTCGTATTTTTTAGTTGAACCATCCCACCAGCTTACCTCTTCGCCAGTAAATTTTGGACCAAAGTTACCGTATGAACGAAAGTATGGACGTCTTCCCGATGGAGAATTCGCATCCGCAATCCAGCCTTCTTCAGTGGCACCATTTGCTAAATTGGTTGCTGCATCATAACCGGGGCCATAAATGTTTTGAAATTTAGGTAAGAAAGCTGCGCGCTCCAAAGATCCAGTATAATTGAAATCGACTCCTAAGCCTCGACCTTTAATTCCTTTTTTTGTAGTGATTACTATAACCCCACTAGCCGCGTCAGAGCCGTAAAGTGCACTAGCCGCAGATCCCTTTAATATTGACATACTTTCAATGTCGGCCGGGTTGATATCTAACATACCGTTACCACGTATACGTTGATCATCCCAATAGTTGTTGTTATTGGAACCCTTGCTTCCATATTGTTCATCATTCCGGATAATTACACCGTCAACTACATACAATGGCTGACGCTGATAATTAAGTGAGTTAATTCCGCGTATTTGAACATTCACAGCACTAGAGGATCCTCCTGGAGCAGTTGTTATCTTTACCCCAGAAGCTTTACCATATAATGCAGATCCAAAGTTTGTATTTCCAGCTTTTGTAATCTCATCAGCTTTAATCGTACTCACAGCGTATCCGAGTGCTTTTGATTCACGCTTAATACCCATTGCGGTTACGACAACTTCTTCCAAGGCAGAAGCGTCTGGAGATAAGGATACATTAATCGTTTTAGTTTGACCAACTACAATTTCCTGTGGTTTGTAACCTACGATAGAAATCCGTAGAGTTTCACCTTGTGCGGCCTGGATAGTAAATGATCCGTTAGTTCCTGTCTGAGTACCTCTTGTTGTTCCTTTTACAGTAACGGTTGCGCCAGAAATAGGTCCATTGGCATCTGAAACTTTTCCAGTAATGCTTTGCTGCGCGTAGAGTGATGTAGCACTAAAGAGTGTACATAACGCTAATCCTGCAGTTCTTTTGTAAAATAGACTCATGTTTTAGGTATTTGTGTAAATGTGTCAGTTAATTGTACTGTTTATTAATTTATCATGGCTTAATGCAGTGTGCTTTAAACTTGACGTGTTTATTTTTAATAGATGTAAAAGTTTATATAATTTATGTTTCGCAATCGGTTGCGCATTTCGTGTATTTATTCTTTGTATAATATCTTATGATTGCATTTAAAAGTTATTCCTCGGTATTTTTAATGATATGTTATAATATCATCGTTAGTATGTTTTTCTCCTGAATTTTCATGAAGGTACTTTTCTTAATGAGATTCAGTATTAGCGTTTATGATGTTAAAGATATGTAGTCTTTCTGTTAAGTTCAAAATTCTTTTTAAATTTTTTAAAAAGTATTACTCAGATATTTATTTTTAGCTATAATGTTGGCATATCTTTTTTAATATCAATGTTAATTGTAACAAAGGATATGATTAAAACTCAGTTTTTGCTGAATAAATCAGTGATTGTTCCTAGCAGATTATATGGTCTTTTTAGCGCTGGCATCTTTTTCAGGTAGTTAAATAGTATCTAATAAACGATTGATGTGATGTTCAACAACCAAGGCCGTTGTCCCTCGTTGTTGAGCTGTTTTATGTAACGTTGAGATTTCGATTTTGGTCATCCTGGAAATCCTTGGAATGCTGAACTCATTAACTGCGTTTTGGATCTGTGGCATTAATATATTTCCGATCTCAGCTCCTCTTCCGCTTATAATGATCTTGTTTGGATTGAGTATATGTAATAAAGTAGATATTCCCTTTCCAATCATAAATCCGATTTTCCCAATTTGGTAAATAACTAATTGATCACCAATCTTTGCAGCTTCTATCAAGGCGTCACTCTTATTGCTCATTGTTTTTATCAACGTGCTATAAATTGAGTATTCACCCTGTTGGATCGCAATTTCAGTTTGATCGATAGCCGATTTTAAAGAGGCTTCGACTTCAAGGCATCCTCTTTTGCCGCAGGAGCACAAACTATTTGTATTGGATAATGGGATATGGCTAAATTCACCGGCGAAACCCGTTGCTCCTGTAAATATTTCTCCATTGATAATAATACCCAATCCTACTCCCCAATTGAGGTTGATCACCAAGGTATGCGTACTATCAATTCCACCGCCGAATTCTTTTTCAGCCCAAGCGACGCTTCGCGAATCATTATCAATAACGGTAGGTATTTCTAGTGCTGTCTCAATAGTTTTTTTGAGGTAGTGGAGTGGGTTTTCTTCGGCATATGAATTGTTAACACCTGTATTCATATTCACAAATCCTGGCATGCTGATACCAATACCTATAATCTTTTTACTATCGATATGATGTTTTTCAATAAAATTCTTTAACTGTGTGAGAATATTGATTCCGGCTAGTGGATCAACAAGATCCAGTTGAATATCAATCTCTTCCTGTAAAATCTCCTGCTGTAAATTACTTAGAAAGATCGATGTATAGAATTGGTCTATTGAAATACTAACAATGAAATTGTCCAAGTCGTCATTTAGGGAATATAATGCCGCCCGTCGCCCTCCTGTTGATGCTGCTAGTCCCCTGTCAACAATGATATTTTGTTCCAGTAATTCATTGATTGCCTTTGTAACAATAGGTGTGCTTTTTGCGAGACTTTTGGATAAGCCAGCAATGGACTGTTCTTTTAAATAATACAGACAGATCAGGATTTTCTCCCTTAATTCCATATAATAATGAGTGTTTGTTAGTGAGACTCCCTTAGAGTGTGCTAAAGATATGTTATTTTTAGATTAAGAAAAAATAACTTTTTAAAATTTTTAAAAAGTTTAATGTTTTTAATAAGTGTTTTTAAATAGTTCTCATTGCTGGAAGCAAAAAAAAGCGCCCCCATTAATCGGGAGCGCTTTTACGCGAAAATTTCATCAATTAATTGACATCCCACCACATTTTTGTAGTTTGCCATTCTTTGGCGAACGTTTGCCCTTTGGTAGCCTCTAATGTATTATCTCGGTTGTATTGATACTCTTTATCTGCATAATTAAGTCTGTGAATATAACCGAATTCATTTTCATAAAAATTGTTGTCAACCGTAGATTTTGGCGTTGCATCTGTTTGTCGGGCAAGTGCCCAAGCTTCGTAAGGTTGCCTAAAATTATCTAACCACCGTTGTGCATAAATTAATTTCAATGCATTTGTACTGCTTAAACTTGCTGAAAATGCTACTTTTGGATTCGACAGAATAGTATTTAGCTGCGCGTTAGTCGGTAGGGAAGTAGGTTTATTTTCTTTCCATACTACGCTTTTCATGGCCATTGAGGTCCAGAAATTGATTGATGATTTAACACCATTTTCGTATTCTGTTTTGGCTGCGGCCATGCCGTTCGCGTTGCCGATACCTTTTACTGCCGCTTCGGCTTTTAGGAAATAAACTTCGGCAGCTGTGATAATCAATTCTGGGATATTTTTATCACGGCCGAAATAATAATTGAAGTTAGAAATCAGGTTCCCGGCTCCCTTATTTGACCAATCATCATCTCTTCTTCTATTGTATGGCTCACCTCCGTCTGACATTGCTTGATTTTGTGGTTTGGCCACCCACTCATTTTTTGCATTTGTTTCAAAATAGATTTTTGCACGTGGGTCAAAAATGCCAGAACCATTTACATTATTATTGTCGCTAAGCATATTCCAGGCGGTACTACCCATACGTAAATAGATCCCGGCATGGAATGACCACTCGCGCCATTCGCCGGTAAAATTTTGGACAGCGGGGGTCAAGCCTATGTTCTCTGTGTTTTCCAGGAGAGGTAATGTCAGCGCTTCTTTGATATGCGTTGCTGCCACTGTAGCATTGGCATCATTCATACGGAGCGCATAGCGTAAGCGTAGGGAGTTACCAAACTTTTTCCAAAGTGCAATATCGTTGTTGAGCATGGACTCTGAGGAGCCAATATTAATTTGATCGGCGGAAGTACTTAGTGTGGCTACTGCAGTTTTTAAGTCATTCAACAAATTTTCATAAATGCTTTTTTGGCTATCAAAAACGGGTCTGTAATTTGTTGGGCCTTGATCTGCCATGCCGGCTTCTGAGTAGGGGATGTCACCAAATATATCAGTCATTTTGAAAGTCTTATAAGCCTTCAAAATTGTTAACATGGCTTGTACATTTTGATATTTCGATTTGTCAGGGGATTCATTAATCATACGATCGGTCAGACGAATCGAGATCAATGCTCTATAGTAATTTTCCCACAATTCGTTCGAGGCATTTTGCATGGAATAGCCCGAATTACCTACCGTTGTGCCCAGTTGTGTTACCGGATAGATCCAGGTATTGGCTGTTGCCTGCTCTTGTGCACCAAGCTCGATGCTGGCTACCACACCGTTAAAGAGACTTTTGACATCTGCTGTCTGTGCATCCTTCCATGGTGCGTTCATTTCGTCGAAGTCTTTGGTACATGACGATACCATTGCCGTTCCAAGGATTAATGAACTATATACGATTGATTTAAAATAATTTCTTTTCATGATTTCCGAATGTTAAAATGATGCACTTATGCTAAATCCTAAAGAACGGACTCCTGGAAGAGCGCCAAATTCAATACCTTGCGCATTACCAATACCATTGACAGCTTCTGGATTTAAATTATCCGGTAGGCTGGTGTATAGATAGAATAAATCGCGACCGATCAACGAGGCGGACATTCCTTGGAAGAATTTTGTTTTTTGAACGACCGATTTTGGAATTTGATAGGTCAATCTAACCTCACGTAATTTGGCCCATGAGTTTTCTAACACAGCCAGACTACGTGGCATCGGTATATTAGACCATGCTGCATAAGAACCGGCGTATTTCCACATGTAGTGGACAACATCCTTGTTCTCGGAACCATCTTCAAAAACACCATTAAGAATAACACCATGATTTGCTTTGGTTCCGTCGGGATAAGTATATGCTAAACCACCGCCATCTCTTTCCAATAAGGTTTCCGGAGCTAATCCATTACCCATCGCAGTGGAATAGCTTCCACTCCAGATATCTCCGCCCCATTTGAAGTCAACAAGTGCGTAAAGTGAAAAATCTTTGTAACGAAGGTTTGTGCCTAATCCGCCCGTTAATTTTGGATTCGCATTTCCAATGGGTACTTGATTGGTCGTTACTTTGTAGCGCGTACCCGTAGGGTTACCCTGTCCGTCCAACACACGCTCAACAATTGGCTGACCAGTTTTCTCATGGTATGCAAAGTCTGTTCCATAGATAGTTCCAAAATTGTCACCAACTTTAACTTTCATCGTAACACCCTCATTTCCGAACATTTCATCTAAGTAGTATTCGTCAATACCTGGAGCCAACTTAACGAGTTTATTTCTGTTGTGTGCACCGTTAAGCGTTAAATCCCAGGAGAAATCCTGTGTTTTGATCGGAGTGGCTCTTAAAGTAAATTCATAACCTTGGTTTTGAAGCTCTCCAGAATTTGTCCGTACCCCTGTCACACCGGATGATGGAGCGACATTTAGGTCGATAATCTGATCGGTTGAGTTGACTTTGTAATAGGTAAATGTTAATCCCAAACGGTTTTTCAAGAAGCTCAGGTCTGTTCCGATCTCATAGGATGTAGAGCGTTGGGGTTTCAATAGATCTACAGGAAGTAGATTGTTGGAAATTTTTCTCAGGGCTTGACCATTGAATGTTCCGGTTGCGTAGATATAGGATGTTTGATAAGGTTTGGTTCCGATTGCACTTTTTGCGAATGCAGCACGCAATTTACCATAATCTAACCAGCTGGGTTTGTTGTTCCACTTCTCTGTGAAGACATAACTCAATGAAGCTGCCGGGTAGTTATAACTCCTTGTTTTGCTCGGTAACGTTGAAGCCCAGTCATTTCTAAATGTTCCTTCGAAGAAGAGGAAGTTGTCATACGATATGTTGGCAATACCGAAAAGAGAGTTAATCTGTTGTTCCATTCGCTCCTCAACAGGGATAAATCCGGATACGGAACCTGTTTTGTTTATATTGGCAAGATAAAATAAAAACGGATCATTGAATGGGCCTGCGTTGAATCCCTGTATTCCGCGGTAATTTGATTTCCATGAACTGGCACCTGCCGAAATACTTCCACTGAATTTAGATCCATTTAAATTATCTTTATGTGCCGTCGCTAGGAAATCGAGGTTACGATCGGTGGATTTATAGAGTTCATGCCCATATTGCCCTTGCAGTCCTTCTTTATCAGTAGGATAGTATTTCTTGTCAAATTCATCCGAAGAGAAATTTCCGGAAGCTCTACCCATTAAGGTCAGCCAGTCTGTTAATTCTGCATTTAACTTGACGGTTCCTAAGAGCTGGTCGCGATTTAACTCTGTATTATTCATGAAGATATTCCAGTATAAATCTTTTCCATAGCCGCCATAGGGGTATCCCATATTGTAAACTGATCCATCCAATAAGTTCTTGCTGCCGTCAGCATTGCGGTAAATATCCTTTTCAAGATTTTTATAATCTCTAGACATACCGTATGTCGAAAATTTACCCCATGAGTTGTTGCTATTCCCTACATCTGGAGAATTCAGGCGGTAGTAATTAATGTAACTAGCAGAAACATCCGCGGTAACTTTTTTAGATATTTTGACGTTGGTTCCTAAGTTGAAGGTGTTGTTATTAAAGTTACTATTGGGAATAATGGAGGTGTTATTTTGGCGGGTGTAGGATAGACGGACACTTCCGAGGTCATTCGCACCACTGAAGGCAACATTATGGGTTTGGGTATTTCCTGACCGGTAAAATGATTTGATATTATCGGGCTGAGGAGAATAGTTCCGTTTTGTTCCATCCCACCATAGGATTTCTTGACCTTTCATTTCAGCTCCCCAGGAGGCGCCTGTACCATACCAGCTGAAATAATCCCAGGTGTTTTTACCACCGGGTACCGCACCATGGCTTAACCATTTTTGATCCGTAATATTGGTGCCCGACCAAGGGTCTGCGCCTGGATATCTCACTTGGCCTTTAGCATCCACCGGCAGAGTAGGTACGGCTGAATAGAGTGCAATTGCGCCGCCGTAACCATATTTATTCTGCATGTCTTGGTAGCGATAAGGATCATTCGAACGGAAGGAATAGTTATAATCAATTCCGAGCCCCTCTTTTAGCTTTCCTTTCTTTGTCGTGATCAGGACTACACCATTACCACCACGTGCACCATATAAAGCAGCGGCAGTAGGCCCTTTAAGGACACTGACTTCTTCAATATCATCTGCATTTATGAAGTTTAGTATGGATCCCCAATCCTGATAAGAACCATTTGCTTTGGTGATATCATTTCCTTTGCTAGTAATTTGATTGTTATCTATCGGCATTCCGTCAATAACGTATAACGGTTGGTTTGCTCCTGTAAGCGAAGCTGCACCGCGTATCACAACACGTTGTGATCCACCCTCAACCCCATTTGACAAACTGATGTTCATACCGGATACTTTTCCCATGAGTCCAGTAGCCACGGTAGGTGCATTGGTTTGTGTCAGTTCTTTTCCACCGACTTTTTGGACGGAATAGCCGAGCGATTTGGCTTCGCGTTTGATTCCCAGTGCGGTAACAACAACTTCATCCAGGGTAGAGTCATCGTTGGAGAGGATGACATCATAATTTGTCGTGTTTGTTACCTGGATTTCCTGTGGTTTATAGCCTACAATTGAGATTCGTAAGGTTTCACCTTGACTAGCTCGGATGGAGAAAGTTCCGTTATCGCTGGTTTGTGTTGCCCGGTTTGATCCTTTTACTGAAACAGAGACTCCAGCGATAGGTCCGTTTGCATCCCTTACCGTACCGGTGAGAGATTGCTGTGCGTATAGCGATGTAACACTAAAGACAGTGCACAGTGCTATTCCTGCAGCTTTTTTTTGAAATAGACTCATAGAATAGGTGTTATATGAAATTGATTTAGTTTATAATGTTATCGATCAGATGATCCGCAACCAGCGCCGCAGTTCCCATTTGCTGTGCATCTTTATGAAGTGAAGATATTTCAATGGTTGTCATCTTCGCTATTTTTGGGATACTGAATTCGTTAATGGCAACCTGTATTTGAGGCGCTATGATATCTCCCACTTCAGCACCGCGTCCACTGATTATTATTTTGTTCGGATTGAGGATATGCAATAATGTTGAAATCCCTTTGCCTAACATGTAACCTATTTTTCCGAGGTTATTGATGGCAATTTGATCTCCAAGTTTTGCAGCTTCAATTAAAGCATCAGATTTATTTTGACCTGCTTTTGCGAACGTGGAGTAGATGGAATACTCCCCATTTTCGATATCAGATTCTGTATTTTGTATTGCTGCATTTAACGAGGCTTCAACTTCCAAACAGCCTCGTTTTCCACAGGAACATAGGGTGTTTTTGTCTGAAAGCGGGATGTGGCTGAATTCGCCGGCAAAACCAGTTGCTCCTTTAAAAATTTCACCATTTATGATGATCCCAAGACCGACACCCCAGTTGAGATTGATGACCAGTGTATGTGCAATATCAACACCATGTCCAAATTCTTTTTCGGCCCACGCGATACACCGTGAATCGTTATCAATGACGGTAGTGATATTTAGCCTTTCTTCAATCTGTTTGTAAAGATGATGGAGTGAAGAATTTTTGGGATAGGAGTCGTTTATTTTTTCTTCAGGATTCACGAACCCGGGCATGCTGATGCCTACACCGATGATATGTTTTACGTCGATTTGATTTGTTGCTATGAGCTGCTCTAAATGTTGGAGAATCAATTCTCCGGCATTCTGTTCTTTCAGGTTGATAGCGACATCTTTGTGTTGCGCGATGATATTGTGGCTCAGGTCGGATATCGTGAAGGAACTATAGTACTGGTCAATTGCAATACTTGCAATTAAATGCGGGAGCTGCTTATTTAAACCATATTGTGACGCTCGTCTTCCTCCGGTGGATTCTCCAAGACCGTTGTCAAGGATAAGGCCTTCTTTAACAAGCTCGTTAATCGTTTTTGTAACAATTGGGGTGCTTTTGGAAAGATTTTTTGAGATTTCAGCAATAGATTGCATCTCATTATAATATAATAATCGTAATATGTCAGCTTTCATCGTCGGTATAATTGGCTTGTGAAAGAAATGGTTATAATTGTATTATAAAGATAAATAATTTTTATTGTAAGTTCAAAATACTTTTTAAAAAACTTTAAAAAGTTATGATTATTTAAAAACAATAAGTTGCATGTTGTAACAAAGTTACTGATCGTAAGATCGAAGTAATAACTTATATTTCTCTATACGCATTTTAAAGGTAAAATTGTAGGAATTTTATTTATAAAAACTATTTTCTAAATATGGTTATTCTTGGATAATCCTATAACGTATCTTGCTCATGAAGATTTCTTAACATCAAATTTTCTATTAAATTTATAGTCCTGGATTTTAGTCGGATATTTTAATAGCAATCGCATCATTGAATGCGTTCATAGGCAATATAAATTGTGAAATTTTTTGGAGCGTAAGTATGAATTGCAGTGGTACATAAAAAATGTTTTTTGTGCCACTGCAATTTGTCAGCACCCTCATTTTAATGCAGAGCTTACTCTACACGCCAATCATTTGTATAAAAGCCAGCATCAATAAGTGAATTTGGACCATATTTCAACATATCCAATTTGAAAAACATATAATCCGGGAAACCACTTGCACCAGCAAAGTATTGGTTTGCAGTGGCGGCTTTCATACCTTTGATTCCAGTGCCGGTAATAATGCCGATCGTATTGATATTACTTCCCTGTTTTTTCCAGATAAAGTAACCACCTAGATCACTACCTTCATATTTATGCACTCCCAATTTTATTGTTGAAGATGTTACGGAAATAGGACAGTCTGTCAAGAGTACGTTCCAAGCGTAGTTGGTCTGGCTGTTGCCGATAAGAATAATATTTCTATTGGCATATGCTGTGGTGTCAAATTCAGTGTCGGCGATGATGTCAAATGAGCCATTACCACGGTAATACCATGATTCAGCGTCGTATTTCGCTTTTTCAAATGCCCATTTATTTTCCTCGGGTGTACCTTTCGTTCCATAAACGTATACCATGTTATGGTTAAAGGCCTCTTTGAACATTCCGTTTCGGTGTGGCCCCTTTTCGGCAGGCGAGGGCTTTTCGATGATCTGCCATCCCTGTTTCGCCTTCCTTAAATAGATCATCGCATCTTTTGCTGATCTTTGGTAGCTAATCTGTGATAGCGAATCCAACATGATATTAATATGTTGACTTTCAGGAAAGGCGTCCAGGTTTAAGGCCAGGGTTTTTACATTGTCAGTTCGGCCTTGGATCGTATTGTTTTCTAGGTTGCGAGTGAGCTGGATGTGTGAATAGGATAGCGCTTCTTCCTGTTGATAAATTGTGGCCCAATAGTAAGAAGCCGATATGCCTGGATTTGCTGTTTTAAAATCAATCTTATTGACATCCTTATCGACTTTACGTTTATGCCATTTGAAATAATCAAACATGGGTTTCCAATCTACACTTTCATTACTATACCAGTGCGATCCACCGGGATATTCGTAATAACTAAAATCAGGATGGAATTCACCAAGAATGTTGCGCATTTGACGTGCATAGCTTATCGGTACGGTGCGGTCGGCATCGCCGTGCAAGACGTAAATTCCCAGTGGCTTGTAGTTTGATGCGTAGGCGATGACGTCACTTTGGTTACTCGAACGGAGTAAAATATTCTCCATTTCATTGCGACCTTTTTCGGGAATTAGTCCGTCTGCCGAGCCGTAGCCTTTAAGTGTCGGGTAGCCGGCGCAGGGAGCAATTGCAGCCCATTTATCGGGATAAGTAGCCCCCAAGAACCAAGTTCCATGTCCACCCATAGAATGTCCGGTTAAATATACACGCTGTGTGTCCGGTTTTAATGTCTGTTTTGCTAAAGCAAGTACTTCTAGCGCATCTAAGCGTCCCCAATCCTCCCAGTTGAATCCACGAGGTCTACGGTTTGTTGGAGCTATTAATGTTCCCCAGTCTTTTGCGTGATAGGCCTGGGCCTGGCCTAATGCTTCCACGCCCGCACCGTGTACGGAGAAGAATAAAGCATCGCCTGATTTTTCACCGCCGGTCGCGGGATTCACCGCAAAATACTGTAGACTACCGTCTATTTCACTGGTAAAAGTATGGCGGTATGGACTGCTTGCAGATACGCTACGTAGGTTGATATTCTTCTGATCGATCAGTTTTCCTTTTTTGAACAAACCGAGCTTTACTGTGGGCGAACCGATGGCTACAATTTTTGACGCATCTATCTGCACGCTAATTTTTCTCGTACTATGTGCCGGGATAACTGGAACAGCTGTTGTACTTGTAAATCCTTCAATAGTATTCTCTATATTAAGATCGTACATGTTCTTGGATGTATTATTGATCACAACAACACCCGCCAGTAATTTACTGTTATTTTTACCCAAAACGATATCAGGAAGTGTAGCGTCGTTAATGTCCAATATCGCTTGCTGAGTAGGAAATGATAACTCAGCCTGTACCAATATGCCACGTACATAAAATTCATTCAATCCTTTCTTTAATTGTACAGGAATGTTTAACCAGCCCATGCGATAGGGATCACCGGAATGGAGTTCGCCGTTGATCAAAACAGCACTGTTGCCTTTGATATTAAGAATAGCAGCTTGCGCTTTCTTTGCGTTATAAGTCAGATACAAATAGGTAGGACCTAAACCACGTCGTGGGTTAGCGTTTTGTTGTGTAGTGGTAGAATTAGCTATCTTTTCTATTCTTCCCGGGCCAGCAGGATTATTGGGATTTCGTAGGTTCCCCCCCATCCCGGGCGACGGTCTAAAAAAACCAGAGGTGTCAGTCTGGATAAAGGTCCACTTTGCTTGATCAACCTGCTTTCCATTTATGCTTTTGCCTTCTTTGGGCTCAATAAATGTCCCATTGTAATAGTTCCAAAGAAATTCGTCTGAATAGACTGCTTCTCTGCCATAGGAATGCGTAATTTGTAAGTATAGTCCTTTTTCAAAACGATATTTGTTTTGGGCAAGTAAGCCAAAATGTAAAAAAGCGAAAGGTATTATAATTAATTTACTAACTGCGCAGGAGAAGATTTTTTGTATCATCATTTTGATTCTTCTAAAAGTTGTTAATTATTATCGAGTTTAATAACAAATATTGTTAGTCAGGCGAAGTACTGAGCTTTTCGTCATCTTCCTTGTATGGTACATAAATCAGCAGCATTGTCATCATCTCTTGGTCGGATTGCATATTGGAGTAAGAATATATATTTTGTGGTGGATTGAACGGATTGAAAGGGTTTTTTTCGGTATTATCATACGTACATTCCATATGTATAGTAGAGCCGCGGGGTATCTTCATAAATTTTTTATAGCGATACATCTCTTGCCATCTATAATCCCATTTTGGAATATTTACGAGTGGAATAGTATCTCCCAGATTATTGGTGTAGTATGCCTTGAACGATTTCCCGATATAGTGCATGTGTGGCCATATATAAAGCAAAGAAAGATCTTCGGCGGGATTTGTAAATTTCAATGTATAATCCCTAACTTGATTAGCTGGGATCATAAAAAAAGAAGGCCTAATATCCTTTTCTCCTAAACCGCCAGAACCAAAGCTTACAACAGTAACTTTTCTTTTTATCGGTTTTTTGGTGAAAAATAAATGTATACCATTAACGGACTGCTCATCAATAGGTGTAGGAGAAAAATGGATAGATAGCAATATTATACCACGCTTAGGCATTGTCCATCCTATTCCTTCGGGATAAGATTCAGCTGACGAGCCTGGGATCCATCCTCCATAGTATGCCATATCACGCTTGAAAATTCTGTATGGATCTGTATAAATAGTATTGCCGTCGGTATGATTGGCAAATTTTGGTTGTTGATAAATATCTATTGCCGGATCTGAAATAACCTGTACTGAATAGTTCGCATGGTGGATTAAGCGTTTATTGTTGCTAAAGAATTCTACCCCTTCTATAGCTTGTTCTTGATCCAATTCAAAAGGTATCTTGAATTCTACGAAACGTTCTTTGTTATTTCCTTTGACGGTAAATGTATCTAAAGCTGTCAGTGTCAAATCTGGAGTTCGTCCATATCCAGTGATACTATACAGTTCACTTATTTCAGTAGTTGATTTTTTGCCTTTTTTTACTCCGTTATCGATCCAGTTGACGACTGTTTCGATTTCTTTTTTAGTCAGTGACCTATCGTTAGAAAAATGGACATAATTATTATCTGCAGTCCAAGGAGGCATGTATCCTGAAGTGATTACTTTTTTTATGAAATTACTTCGTTTAGAAATGTCGTTGTAGGTCAAAAGTGGAAAAGGAGCTGCTTCACCGGGGCGATGACAGGGTGCACATTTTGATAAAATAATAGGTTCGACATCTTGATAATAGGATTGAGCATAAGAATTTGTATCTACAAAGCCCACCACTATAAATATTGTTTTTAATATACTTGATATAACTTTATAAATAGCTGTTTTGTTCATGGCAATATTAAATGAGCGAGTCAATATCAGTTAATGATACACCCGATAGGTTCTGTCTTTTTTATAGTAATCGCTTGTTTTGACAGGTGTTGTCGTAAAGCATCTGCTAAATAGTGTGCTGTTGTCACCGTTCTTTTTTTGCCCAAATCAACTGCCCAATTATCAATAGCTCCAAAATAAATTACTTTTTCGTTTTCGACGAACGTAACTGTGGGAGTGATTTTAACATGAAGAGAATTGGTTAGATTTAAGTTAGTGTCTCGGAATAATGGAATATTAAGTTTGTATTTCGTGGCAAAAGCCTGAATTTCGGAAGACTCATATAATTCTCCAGGAAAAATACCAATAAATGCTATTTTATCACCATACTGCTTTGCCAAGGTATTTATGTCTTTTGTATAATTTTGACACAATGGGCATTCAGGAGATAAAAAGATATAGACTGTAGCCAATTCAGGAGGCATAAATGAAATGTCTGAATTTTTATTGATGTCTGTCAACCTAAAGATTTCTTTATTTACGGTTTGCAAGAATGCTTTCGAAGGAAAGAATAACATCAATAGAAGGCTCATCATGAGTCCTTTTTCAGGTAATCTTTGGATTCTTATTATGGGCATAACATTTTCCAGCTTATTAAAATAAAGAACTTACCTGATCCAATAAAGGGTCAGGTAAGTTGCGTTGTGTTGTATTATTCACTTTTGTCCCACCAGACACGTCCCAATATGCTCGTTGGCTCTCCGAAATCAGGATCTTTTCTCATTTCTTCGATTGCATCGAAACGATTTTGGTAATTGTAATCGCCTGCTAATGGATAGTTTATTACGAATCTCCGTGGCATTTTTATTGCTTGACCTTCAACGAACCAAGGTTCAAAAGCAATTGCCGTATTATTATTAGGCATATTAGTTCTTTTTACTATTGCCCACGCTTCATTATAATTTTTGAAGAAATTTAAATAAGCTTGCAATACAATTTGTTCTAATCCTTTACTTGCTTTGAATTTAATGTCTGGCTGTTGTTTAAAGGTTGCTATTTCAGCATCTGTCAAAGGAGAGTAGTCATAGATCAGCGCTTTTTTTGCTGCCTTATCATAAAACTTTAAAGAGGCTTCAACTCCTTTATAGTACCATTCTTCCGCACTTTCGCTGGTTGTTCCACGTTGGGCTAGTTCAGCGCGCATAAAGCATACGTCAGCATACGTTATCAATGGCATTGTGCCTAATCCTGTGCCGCCATTATTTTCGGGCTGGAATAATCTATCTTGAATTCTGGAAACAGTATCTAATGTAATCGTACTTTGTCCATTTTTTATTTGAATTGGCGTAAAGAATCTTGATTTTTTTGGATCGTTTGGAGACGAAGGACTAGAGTACTGACCATAATAACGCCTTGTATCAAAAACGGATGTAGACGGAATTTTGCCTTGTGCTTTAGCTAACGCGAAATTATCTTCACTCCACATATTTTTCACGAAGAAGAAGCGTAAGCGCGGATCTTGATTATTCCACATATAATCAATCACATCGTGATCTCCTACAAAAGCTCTTCCGTTGCCTGTAATATTCCAATTGCCACCGCCAGTAAACTGAGCTCCTGGATAAAATACCCATTCTTCATCTGCACTGTTAATTACATTACTATTATTGGCAAGTACTTCTTTAACAATCGTTGCCATACGTTGTGGGTCGCGTTTTGATAAGCGTAATGCAATCTTTAAACGAAGCGAATTAGCTGCCTTAATCCATCGAGACACATCGCCTTTGAAATAAAGATCACTGTTGCCATAACTAAATTGTTCAACGGGTTGTTCTTTTTTTAGAATTTCTACTGCTGCCTTTAATTCTTGATCAAAGGTTGCGTATAATTCGCTTTGTGTTTCGTACTTAGGGGTTAAAGTGCCGCCGTATCTCGCTCCAAATGCCTCGGTATAAGCTAAACTGCCGTTGACATCAGAAACATACCATGCGTTATACACTTTTAGTATTGTTGGAATAGTGCGCATATAGACATATCTGGCCTTTTCGTCGTCACTCATTTTATCGACAGTTTTTTGGATATCAACAAGGACATTTCCAACACCAATATAAAATCTTCCGTAGCGATTGTTTGTATTGGCCGCATTTTCTGAAACAGTTATACCATTTCCCGTTCTTGATAGAAAAGCACGAGACCATCTTGGAATGAAATTGTAATTATCATAAAAAGCTTCGAAATCATTGTTGTGGGCAGAAGTGATTGCTTGCGCGAATAGTGGAGGTAAAGAGATATTAATAACCGCATCAGGATCCGTGTTATATTCTGCAAAATCTTTTTTGCTACACGCACTTAGTGTAGTGATAAATATAGATAGAATAGTAATTCTATTTAAGTGTCTTGATAATATTTTCATGATCAAACTTTTTAACTTAAAAATTGGTGTTTAACGTGACAGAGAAGCTTCTTATGAGTGGCGTTCCTCCACCTAAAAATGCAGATGCAGCTCCAGTAGTACGATAATCTTCTGGATTGATATTGTCTGGTAAACTATTGTAAAGATATCCTAAATTCCTGCCAGACAGTGTCATGCGCAAATTGTTAAGTTTGAATCTTGATGCTGTTGTACGAGGCAAGTCGTAGCTTACAGAGACGTCTCTTACCATCACCCATGAGGATTCGAACGCAGATTTTTCGCGGATACCAGCACCCCAACCGTAGGTGTTATTGTAGTATGCATAGGTGAGCATAGGATTTTTTAATCCCTGGTCTACTGCTTCCTGATAGCTCATACCTCCAACATCTTTACCGCCTAATATAGTTCCTTGGGCAAAAACTCCATCGGGAATAAGTCCCCAAGCTTCATTTCCATTTGCATCCTTGAATTCTATTCCTCCAGCTTCTCCTTTTCGACCGTATAATGTACTCGCTATTTGTCCAGTTTGAGAACCATAATTGTATGTTGGAGAATATACATATCCACCAAATTTAGAATCGAGCATTACACTTAATGATAGGGCTTTGTAATTCACTGTATTAATTATGCTTCCGAGGAATTTGGGTTGAGTGGATCCAATTTTAACTTCTTTCTCTAATCCTTGCGCATAGTTTTGCGAACGTACGTACGATGCTCCTGTTGTTGTTGGCGACATAACATATCTACCATTGCTGGGATGATCTATTGGATTTCCTGAAGCATCTCTTGCTTGGAAACGAGCTAGACCATACGAGGCAACCATAACGCCATATTCTCCTCCTACTTCAGCGATAGCCCTAATGCCATCATCTCCTTCTAGTGATGAGAGTGGTACACCTGGCGCCAATGCAATAATTTTGCTTCTATTACGCGTATAATTAAAAGCTACGTCCCAAGAAAAATTTTCTTTTTTAATGGGAGTACCATATATCTTAGCCTCGATTCCTTGGTTTCGGATATGACCACTGTTGATAAGCGCATTGCGTACGCCTGATTCTTGTGAAACAGGAAGGTTGATAATCTGATTTTTAGTGTTTTTTTGGTAATATGTAAAATCAATTCCCAAACGATTATTTAAAAATCTTAGATCAGTACCTGTTTCCCAGGTGGAACTTTTTTCTGGGACAAGATGCCTGTTTCCTAAATTATCTGAGTCGAAATAATAACGTGTTATTTCACCGTTTTCCGCGCTCACATAATTACTAGTGGGGAGATAGTATCCAGTCATCGCTCTGTATGGATCAGTTCCTTTTCCTACGATATTGTAAGAAAATCTTAATTTGGAGAAGCTGAATATAGTGGAAGGTAACTTCAACGCTTCATGGAATGTCCAGGCAAGATCCATTCCTGGGTAAAAATAGGAATATGTGCCAGTCTGGTCAGGATATAGAAGAGATGAATCCCAGTCGTTACGTCCGTAAAGATTTAATGTGAGCCATTTTTTATAGGTGACTGCACCTTGAAATAACAAGGAAAAACTTTGACTAATATAAGGTTTGCTTTCAGAATAGCCTATAGCATTTGTTGAATTGGAAAGACGGAATATGTCTGGGATACGCATACCATTGGTCCAGGCTTCTAAACCCTTGCGTTCGGAGCGATTTACTTCAGCTCCTCCTAATGCAGTGACTTCAAAGTCATCGAAAGTTTTTCTATAGTTAATATTACTATGATATCTTGTTTGGATTACTCGATACTGGTTTGTACGATAGCTACCTCCGTTAAAATTAGATTCTTGTCCCCTGTTTCTCTGTTCGTTATTAGCATTGAATAGATTTACGCTGAAGATATTTTCCATTTGTAGCCAATCTGTGAAGTTAATCTTTGCATTGATATTACCACGGAAGTTTTCTTCTTTTTGAAGTTGTTTTTGTTCGTACAGCGTGAAAAATACGCCTTGTGATGAAGTAGGATCTTGATCACTAACCCCCCCATTAATAGGGTTGAGATATTGATCTTTCCAATACATGAGGTCGTACTCTCTAGGCATTCCCCATGTGAGACCATACATTAAATTGTTTCCTCCAGAAGAACGATTTGGGTTAAAACTGTTGCTCCCAACATAGGTTGCGCCGGCATCTATTACGACAGCTTTTCTAATGCGATGAGTGGCTCTTAACGCAATACTATTTCTATCAAATTTATTTTGTGGAACTACCCCTTTAGCGTATGAATTTGAATAGGAGATACGAAATGTAGTTTGTTCGTTGCCACCTGAAAGCGCTAAATTAGAGTTTCTGTATTGGCCTGTCTGATACAGATCAAGGATGTTGTTGTTTGGCTGAAATTTCATTTCGTGCCCGGCAGGATCTTTCAGCGTGCGTCCGTCAAAGGCAGGTCCAAAACTATAGCCAAAATAATTAGGCGGAATCTGTTCTAAACCATCATTACCTTTGGGATAAACATAGTTCGGTAATATTCCGGTACCGTATTTATCTTGAAAGTCTACTGTTGCATAAGGATCGTCGAACCCTTGTGTGTGCGTAAAAGAAACTCCCAGTCCACGTTGAGAATAACCTTTTTTGGTCGTAATTAATATCACCCCATTACTTGCTCTACTGCCATATAGAGCTGTAACAGATCCTCCATTTAAAACAGATATAGATTCGATATCATCCAAGTTGAAATTTTTAAGGATGTTGCCGAAATCTTGTTCTCCACCGCGATTTGGTATGACGACATCATCGTCCATAATGATACCGTCTACGACAATTAAAGGGGTATTACCGAAAGGATCGAGCGAGCTTGCCCCCCGAATAAGAAAACGCGGAGTCGATTGAGGGCCACCGGTACCAACGTTAACTTGCATGCCGGGTACCATTCCCTGTAAAGCAGCAATTGGATTGATAGCATTTGTTTTTGCTATGTCTTCTCCACTGATTTGTGTCATTGCATATCCCAGTTGTCGACGCTCTCTGGATTCACCTAAGCCAGTTACAACAACTTCATCTAAAGCGGATGCATTTTCTGATAATGTGATACTAATTTTTGTATTGGTACCGACTGCGATTTCTTGTGGAGTGTAGCCAACTCGTGTTATACGAATCGTTTCGCCCTGCGCCGCTTGGATATTGAAGGACCCATTTACGGTGGTTTGTGTGGCTCTAGTAGTACCTTTTACAGTAATTGTTACCCCAGAAATTGGTCCATTGGCATCCTTTACCGTTCCGGTAATAGTCTGCTGCGCATAGAGAGCCGATGCACTAAAAAGAGTACATATCGCCAATCCTGCAGATCTTTTGTAAAATAGACTCATGCTTATAATATTTAGTATTAATAATGATTAGTTTTTATTTACAACTTCTAACGTTGTTTAAGTTTGTTCTATGGTCTCTTATTCGTTACCGTTACTGTTAACGGTTGATATGTATGGCTACTAAAATAATTTATCGCTAATTTTAAGTCTCTTATATTTCCATTCACCCCTAGGCTAAAGTTGTACGATTTACTTTATAGCCTTCTTCAATTTCATTCGAGAGTTCGTCGAAAAGATATTGACTGTCAGTTTGATTTGATAATTTTTTAAGCTTTTCTTTACAGTTTAAGATGATTTAAATGATTTCTATTGCATCTTGTGGGTAACTTAAAAATAGGATTTACTTCATTTCAGGAAACCGATAGATTCAATAGCGTGCTTGCCTCTCTCGCTGAATTTTAATAAAGTTCGTTGTGATTTCTTGGAAATTGTACTAAGCGGCCTCACTTGCCTTTTTGCTTGTATTTTTTAATAAATTCATTTTCTATTATTTAAGGTTAATAAAGTTGTTTAATGATTGGCAAATCCATGGGATTACCCATCATGTCCACTGTTAATCTAAGGTACTTTCGTTAATAATTTTTTTACTGATCAGACGGTTATTTCTGAAGCTGTCATTTAAACAACAAAATATGGTTAGTATAAAAGTTGTTGGCTAAAATTAGTCAATTACTGTTAAGTTCCAAATACTTTTTAAATATTTTTAAAAAGTATTTGATTCTTAGTCATTAAATGCATGCAAACGTTTGTTATTGTAACAATGTTATGATTTGACTTTCCTGTTTATGCAATTAAATTGTAGATTAGGCATAAAAATGAATGTCAAATAGCTTATATTTACCTTTTAATTATACAATCTGATTATGAAACAACGCTATTACTCCTTGGATGTCTTTCGTGGGGCTACTGTGGCACTGATGATTATGGTGAATAATCCGGGGACATGGGCTCATATGTTTGCACCGCTAAAACATGCAGAATGGCATGGATGCTCGCCTACAGACCTGGTTTTTCCTTTTTTTCTTTTCGCAGTAGGTAATGCCATGTCTTTTGTTATACCTCGTTTGCAAGAGGCGGGACCGGCAGTATTTTGGCAAAAGGTAATCAAACGGACGGTCCTCATTTTTGCGATTGGACTTTTCATCAATTGGTGGCCTTTTGTGAAATGGGATGGTGCAGCATTGGTGTTTAAGCAATGGGTGGACGGAACGGATCCGAGCCGGGGTATTCGTATTTTTGGTGTACTGCAACGTATTGCTGTGGCCTACTGCTTTGCGTCGATTCTCGCTTATTATTTTAAAGAAAAAATGATTATCTGGATCTCGGCAATCATACTGTTGTTGTATTGGGCAATTTGTGCAATAGCCGGAGGAGCAGATCCCTATAGCTTAGAAGGCTGGTTCGGTACACAATATGATATAGCAATCCTGGGTTTGCCGCATGTCTACAAAGGGGAGGGGGTGCCATTTGATCCTGAAGGGCTGATGAGTACCTTGCCGACAATTGTTCAGGTCGTCTTTGGCTATTTAGTTGGTGTATTTATTAAAAAGCAAGGTCAGGTGGATTGGCTGTGGTCCAAAGTACCGGCCTCTAATGAGCCCCATTTTAAATTGCTGGCGGGGATGTTTGTGACCGGATTTATTTTGGTCGTATTGGCTTGGATATGGGCCTTGGGTTTTCCGATCAATAAAAAAATATGGACGAGTTCCTATGTGCTCTATACAACAGGTTTGGCAACCATGACACTAGGTGGTATGATCTGGTTTATTGAAGTGCAGGGTATCAAAAATAAATTGACCCAGTTTTTTGATGTTTTTGGTAAAAATCCGTTATTCATCTTTGTATTGAGCGGTATTCTACCACGCTTTTTGGGATTGTTCCGTATTCCTGATGGTGTAAAAGAAGATGGTACGCAAAAATATGTCGACGCTTTTGCCTGGTTCTATAAATACGTTTGCGCGAAAGTGCCTGGGATACCAGAAGTTGGTTCTTTTGTCTATTCACTATGTTTCTTAACGTTGATGTGGGTAATCTGCTATTGGTTGGACAAGAAGAAAATCTACGTAAAGGTTTAGTCGTAGCTGAACCTTTGCTTATTAAATTATTTTGGCACTCAAAGATTTTTGCTATCTTTGCAGCCAATTAATAAAATTTTTAACGCTTTAATATTATTCAGGAAATGTATTTAAGTAAAGAGTACAAAGCTGATATCTTCGCAGAATTTGCTGGATCAGCTACAAACACAGGATCTACTGAAGGTCAAGTTGCTTTATTCACTAAGAGAATTGCTCACTTAACTGAGCACTTGAAAAAAAACAGAAAAGATTTCGGTACACAACGTGCCCTACAAATGTTAGTAGGTAAACGTCGTTCATTATTAGCTTATCTTTACAAAAAAGATATCAACCGTTACCGTGCGATCATTAAAGGTCTAGGTTTACGTGATATTATCAAATAAGCTTTAATACAAAGGTGTTAAGAAAGCCATCCAATTTTTGGATGGCTTTTTTTATTGTGCTTATCGTGACCGAATTTTTATAGGACTTTTCGCGTCAGCATGGTTGTTTTCTGTTCGTCATGGCTTTTGCAGTTGTTCAAGACGTCCTGAGGTTAGCGGACGAGATTGGCCTACTTGTCCTTTACTTCAGTTTCACTATTTAGTCGTTATTTCATCGCTTTTTCTTCGGAGCTTGTTCGTTGTTTCTTCGCTTCCAACCGAAGAAGTACCGAACAAGCTCCGAATAAGTACCGAAGAAGCACCGAAGAATCTCCGAAGATGATAGCCATGTCTTATACTGAAATAGGTTTACATATTACCCCATCCTGAGAAAATTTTACATTTTTTCTTATACTGCGCAATAGGCTAGATTTCTCGTTATAATTGATAAGCCTTTGGAAGCCTTTTCGAGAAATAAGAGAACTTGAGAAGACTTCAATCAATTCATGGGCTGACAGACTGGGGCAATTGCTACCGTATTCCGAGGGTTTGATGATTTAGCCTGCTGTGAATTGCATTAATCTTAATATTTTAATTTACCTTTGTGCTGAAATCTAATGTATTTAAAATATTGGCATGCTGCCAACAAGATGAAAAGCATGTCGCAAACAAGATTAAATGAATTACAACGAAATTAAAACGACCATCGATATGGGTAATGGCACCCAGATCGAATTGTCTACAGGGAAATTGGCAAAACAGGCTGATGGGGCTGTAGTATTAAAACAAGGTGATACGATGTTGCTTGCAACAGTTGTTTCAGCTAAAGAAGCGAAATCTGGCGTTGATTTTTTACCCCTTTCTGTAGATTATCAAGAAAAATATGCGGCAACTGGCCGTATTCCAGGAGGTTTCTTACGTCGTGAGGCTAGATTATCGGATTATGAGGTATTGATCTCACGTTTGGTAGACCGTGCATTACGTCCTTTGTTCCCTGAAAATTATCACGCAGATACACAAGTTGCAATCAGCTTGATTTCTGCAGATAAAGATATTATGCCTGACGCTCTAGCGGGCTTGGCTGCTTCTGCAGCTATTGCTGTTTCTGATATTCCTTTCAATGGACCAATTTCTGAAGTTCGTGTTGCGAAAATTGACGGTCAGTTGGTGATCAACCCAAAATTGTCTGAGCTTGAAAATGCAACTTTAGAGTTTATTGTTGCTGGTTCGGCACAGGATATCGGTATGGTTGAAGGTGAAGCGAAAGAAATTTCTGAAGCTGAAATGGTAGAAGCAATTGCTTTTGCTCATGAAGCTATCAAAAAACAAGTTGCTGCTCAAGTAGAACTGGCTAACTTAGTTGGTAAAACTGTGAAGCGTGAGTATAACCACGAGCCTGAAAACCTTGAATTGAGAGATGCTATTTTTGCAGCTACTTACGATAAAGTTTACGCTATTGCAAAATCTGCTTCTGCCAAACATGACCGTTCTGAGAACTTCGCAAAAATCGCGGAAGAGTACAGAGCGACAATGCCTGAGGAATTGGATGATGATACCGCATTCTTATTTAAAAAATATTTCCACGATGTTCAGTATGATGCTGTCCGTAACCTAGTTTTGGATGAAGGTATACGTTTAGATGGCCGTGATGTACGTACTGTACGTCCGATCTGGTCTGAAGTAGATTACTTGCCTGCTGCACACGGTTCGGCTGTATTCACACGTGGTGAAACACAATCATTGACTTCGGTTACTTTAGGTGCTAAAGACGATGAGCAAATGATCGATGGTGCTTTTATTAACGGTTATAATAAATTTATTCTTCACTACAACTTCCCTGCATTCTCTACAGGTGAGGTAAGACCTAATAGAGGTCCTGGCCGTCGTGAAGTTGGTCACGGTAACTTGGCTATGCGTTCATTGAAACAGGTACTTCCTGCCGACAGTGAAAATCCATATACGATCCGTGTTGTTTCTGATATCCTGGAATCAAATGGATCTTCTTCAATGGCTACGGTATGCGCTGGTACATTGGCACTTTTGGATGCCGGTGTGAAATTGAAAGCGCCAGTTTCAGGTATTGCCATGGGATTGATTTCTGATGAGAAAACTGGTAAATACGCGATCTTATCGGATATCTTAGGTGATGAAGATCATTTAGGTGATATGGACTTTAAAGTAACTGGTACAGAAAAAGGTATCGTTGCTTGTCAAATGGACTTAAAAATCAATGGTTTGAAATGGGAAGTGTTGACGCAAGCTTTGGATCAAGCAAAAGAAGCGCGTTTACACATCTTAGGTGAAATGAAGAAAACAATTTCTGCTCCACGTGAAGACTACAAACCACATGCACCTCGTATCGTTCAATTGTTGATCGATAAAGAATTTATTGGTGCTGTAATCGGACCAGGTGGTAAAATTATCCAAGAGATGCAACGTGAGACCGGTGCTACAATTTCGATCGAAGAAGTTGATAACAAAGGTGTTGTTCAAGTATTCGCAGATAATAAAGCCGCTATCGATGATGCCGTAGGTCGTATTAAAGCAATCGCTTCTAAACCTGAAATTGGTGAAACTTACGAAGGTAAAGTGAAATCAATTATGCCATTCGGTGCTTTCGTTGAAATCATGCCTGGTAAAGATGGTTTATTGCACATCTCTGAAATCGACTGGAAACGTCTTGAAACAATGGACGGTATCTTCAAAGAAGGTGATAAAGTAACGGTTAAATTGTTGGATATCGACAAACAAGGTAAGATGAAGCTTTCGCGTAAAGCGTTATTGCCTCGTCCTCCGAAAGAAGACAAACCAAAGCAGGATAAACCTGCTGGCGAAGCTCCTGTAGCTGGCGCTGGCCAAGAATAAGGTTATCTTTTCAAATGATACGAAAAAGCCCGCGTAAAGCGGGCTTTTTTTGTAACCTAAATTAAATTTGATGTTTTTAGAATGATCCGAGTTAATAGGAGGGAAGTCCTAAATCGAATGCTATTTGTCCAATAGCGTAAAATTATCTTTATGTGCAACAGATTGCCCTGCTGTCACTACCGTTAGCTTCATTGCACCTGGAGATACATTTGAAGGTACGGTAACTAAGATTGTATTCGACGTTACGCTATTAGGAGCTACGGCAATTGAACCGAATTTCACGATAGTGTCGTACCCTTGAACAAAGCCTGAACCTTTGATCGTTAACACTGTTCCCGGTACCGCAGATGTCGGACTAAAGGACGTAAACGAAGGGCCAACGACCTCAAAGTCGCCGGGAATGGTTACTTTTTTATTTGGGAATTCAACGCTAATCTTAACATTACCTTCGCTCATTCCATAAGGAACAGTTACCTGTAGATTCGTCGGCGAAGTTGCAGTTCCACCGCCTTGTACGGAACCAAAATAAACCGTATACCAATTTCCGGCAATAAAATTTCCGGAGATATTGATCAGCTGAAGCGAACTTCCAGACTTAGGAGAAAAATTCGTGGCTGTATAACCCAAAATTTTCAACTTTTTAGGAGCTTGTACTTCATGTGGCCCAACCTTTAGGTAAAGGGAATAATCTCCTTCTGCTATATTATCCGGGACATTGTACGTGTATATTCCTTTATCATAGAAATATACATCACCGTAGCTTCCTGCACCTAATTTCACTAAAGGGCGGCCCTCACCGCCATCATTAATCGACGGGAAGTTCGTCCCACGAAGCATGATAGATTGTCCTGGATAAACGGATTCGGGTGATATTTCGCTGATTACCGGCGGAGTTACTTTAAACGTTCCCAGCACTTTTTTCTTTCCATTAATGGTTATCGCAAGATCTGAACTTTCCTTGGCTGTGAAGGGGACATTTATGGTTCCGTAATAGTACGAAGGATTAATGAGTTGATTTCCCATTTCAACCTGGATATTTGAACTGCCAAAATAATCAGGTAAGTTATCGCCAGTGAATTTTAATTCTGAGCCCACAGTCCCGGATTTAGGAGAAAAATCCTTAAAATTCGCGAGTATCTGGAAAGAACTATTGCCGGCTGGAGTAGATCCGATCTGAATAGAAACATTGACAGAATTTCCATGGCTGGCTTGTATACCACTTGGTACCTCTGCACTTATTTCAGTTGGACTTACTGAAACAGTCTTTGCTTTGATATTACCAATTGTAACAACGGTATTGTTTGCTGTCGCATCGAAAAAAGTACCTGTGATTTTTACGACTTCGCCCGACATGGCCATTTTTGGTGTAATGTCTCCCATAGAAGGACTAGGAAGGTTGACACTAAGCATTGTGCCAAAAACAGTGCCCCTGGAGTCCCGTAAGTAGGAGCGTACCCAAACCGTATTGTTGTAGGAGTACGGTAATGTCCCGTCAACCCTAATCTGTTTACGAAACTCTCCTTCCTTAGCATCTTTTCCCAAGGAAACTTTTATGCCCTTATTTTCTCCTATTTCCTGGCTAGTATTATAAATAAATCCATAATCCTCTATCCCTTCACTCCCCCTTTTAGCGATATTACCAACAACTTCAAATGAAGTCGACGATTGAGCTTTAACTGACAGTGTCTGAATTGCTGGTGGCGTAAAGTCATCCTTCTTACACGATGAAAATAGTCCAAATAATGAAATAAAAACAATACACAGTATTTTAATCCCTTTCATAATGATCAATAAGTTTATTGTTTTTAAAATGCGTATCCTACTCTCAGACCATTCACCAATGAGCTCTTAAACGTCTTGGTTTTGTTTTCCGAGATATAAGAGCCATAACCAGGGTCAGTTCCCGTTACTGTGATATCAGGTTTTTTATACTTTGTCTGTAAATAACCTAAATTAAACTCATAGCCAACAAACAGGCCTTTGGAAACATAAAAGTCAAATCCGGCAACGGCATAGGCACCAAATCTTGTATAAGCATTTGGGACTAATTGCATGGACGAATAATAGCCATTGTTGGTCTGCTGATAGATAACTTCCATCCAGGCATTCTTTAGATTCATCGTATATGCGCTGGTAGATAGTTCCTGTTTACTACTTTTAGAGCCGATGGAGAGGTCAAATCCAATGTAAGGAGACAGTCTGGAGCTTCCTTTAAAATGTTTTTCAATACCAATATTGAGATCAAATCCTGTACTCTTTTTGGTATTGGAGTTAAAATAACCATTTGTGCCGTAGGGATTTCCATAATTTGCTGCAGAATCGAGCACATTGATTCCAATTCCCAAACGTAAAGCAAGGTCATCCTGAACAAAATACCGCCCTTTGATCTGATTTAGAGCATTGTTTAAGCTCAGATTTCCTTTAAATGGATTGAAGTTCAGTTCAGTAACAAAACTACCTTTTCTAGATTTAACGCCTTCGATGTCTTTGTCAAGTGAGGTCTGCGCATAGGCAATTCGAGCTGCTCCCAATAATAGGATAGCCGATAAAATTCTTTTCATAAAATATAATAAACTAAGAGGATAAATATACTGCTTTGTGGGCGTTTCACAAATTTTATATCAAAGTTAATTGAATAAGATAAAGAGAATCGGTCATATACAGTTTATTAGGGGGCCAAGTATATAATACTTCTAGGTTGATCTTTTACAAGAAGCAGATGATTTATATCATAGTGGCTTGAACAATCGGCGTGATTTTTCGAAGATAAAGATCTGTATTGAGGGGAGAACTGTAGAAATAATTCTTAGAGAGTCTCTCTATTCTAAAAAGTAAATATTTGTATAATAGAGTTTGAATTCATCTTGAAAGGGGTACAAAACAAATCAGGCTGTCAATTCGACAGCCTGATTTGTTCTTTTATAACATGATAACACCTTTTATCTTCGCTACTTCTTTGTAGTAGTAGATGACCTGATCGGCGTCTTTTACGTTCAAGTTTACCGTAATTGAAGTATACTTACCTGTTTTGGAGTCCTTGAAGTCAAATTGAGCACCTGTGTCATCAAATACGCTCTGGATCTGATTGAAGTGGTCCTGATCTTTTGGTAAGATAAATTTATACGTATAATCCTTTGGAAATGTTTCTAAGTCTTCTAAGCGCTCTTTGAAAGTTTCATAGAAGTCTTTTGGATTATCACCTCCGTCAGGGATATCTTGTATATTGATGTTTTTGTAATCTGCCATGTTTTATTTCTCCTTAAATATGTTGTTAAGGTATTAACAAATATTAATCCAGTAATGTTTTACTGACAATTTTTCAGGTAATTATTGTCAATGCTTGAAGGCCAATCGGCTTTGTTTTTACCAAAGTTTTTGTTTGGCGTGGCACTCATCTCGATTTCCATCTGTCCGCCTTCTAAAAGCTGTGCATGTGTAATGAACGACTTCGCATAAGGTTTACCATTCAATTTGATCGATTTAATGTATTGATTTGATTTACCTTGATTTTTAACATCGATCGCTAACGTTTTGCCATTTGGTAAATTGATGTTCGCATGTTGCATCATCGGTGATCCGAAGACATAAACACCACTCATTGCATTCAGTGGATAGAAGCCCATCGCTGAGAACACATACCAGGCACTCATTTGTCCGACGTCATCATTGCCACATAGACCAGCTGGACTGTTTGTGTAAAACTCCGTCATCGCTTTACGGGCTAAGGCTGCACCTTTCCAAGGTTGTCCAGCGTAAGCATATAAGTAAGGGATGTGGTGATTTGGTTCGTTCCCTTGCGCATATTGGCCGATTAGTCCTGAAATATCCGGAGAAGCTTCACCACCAAGATCCGATGACATGGTCGTAAAATAATCCAGTTTTTTCAAAAATTTCTCCTCGCCACCGAAAAGATTGATCAGACCTTTGACATCTTGAGGTACTAACCAGGTATATTGCCATGCATTTCCTTCGCAATAATCATTCTCACGGTGTTTGGCCATCAATGGGTCGAAAGGTCTGCGGAAGTCGCCATTGGCTTTTTTACCGACGAAATGACCTACTTCTTTGTCAAAATACTGCTCATATAGTTTGTAACGTTTTTTGAAATAGGCAGCGTCTTCTGTTTTACCTAGTTTTTCAGCAATTTTATAGGCACCAAAGTCGGCAATCGCATATTCTAATGCCCATGCTACAGATTCATTCGGCATGCTGTCGATCGGGATATAAGTCAGTTCACGAGCATATTTCAGGCCGTGATCGTTGCCCATGGCTGTGGTTTTTACAGCTTCCCAAACCAAAGGATAATCTTTCTCGTCAATAATCCCTTTTAAGAAGGCATCCGCAATGACTGGAATCGCAGGTAATCCAACCATTGTATTGGTTTCATTACCTTGTAAGTGCCACATTGGCAATTTACCTTGTTGTTGATAGATCGCCAACATGGTTTTGATAAAATCCTGGTTGATTTTACGGTCCTCCAAGATCGTCATCAAAGGATGAAGGCCACGGTAAGTATCCCAAAGCGAAAATACCGTATGGTTGACAAAATCCTGTTTCTCGTATACTTGTTTGTCAGTTCCTAAATAATCGCCATTGACATCGTTGAAGATGGTAGGAGCGAAGTAGGTATGGTATAATGCCGTATAGAAGATTGTCTTCGTATCTTTGTCGGCTTCAAATTGAATCTTATTTAAGGTTTTATTCCAACGCTGATCGGCTTCTTGTTTTACTTTTTCAAAATTCCAGCCCGGGATCTCTGCATTGATATTATTCAGGGCATTGGTCGAGCTTACTGGAGAAATACCGACTTTAAGTTCGATGGTTTTGTTTTTAACAGCATCAAAGAATAAAGCCGCTTTTATCGCCTGTCCTTTAAATGTTGTTTGGCCTAATTTTTCTTCTTTACCGTCGAAAAATCTTACTTTTTGTATCGGCTGGGAAGTTCTGATGGCAAAATACAATTTTTGGTCAGCTGCCCATCCTGTTGAAAAGCGGTAACCAACAAAGGTCGAGTCGTTCACCTGTTTGATGTAGGTGTCTGTCGGTTTATCCCAATTGATATGGTAGCCTAAGTCGACCAAAATATGCGCATTGTCTGTTTTTTCATAGCGATATTGGTGATAGCCAACACGTTCGGTTGCTGTCAGGTTGGCCTGTACCTGATAGTCATCTAAATAAGCGCTATAGAATCCGGGTTTGGCAACCTCATTTTCCTTTTTGAAGGAAGAGCCATAACCTGTATTCATTTTATTGAATTCCGCTGGCGTTAATTGTAATTTTCCGTTGGCTGGAACGATCATGAGGTCGTTGAGGTCACCGATACCTGTTCCGCTCAGGTGGGTATGGGTAAAACCCAAAATTTCCTGGCTTTTGTAATTGTATCCACTGCACCAGTCCCATCCGTTGAACTTGTCCCAAATCTGTGGAATTTGGGTAGGCCCCAATTGTACTGCACCTAAAGGTACGTTGGCACCAACAAACACGTGGCCATGATCCGCGGAACCAATAAAGGGGTTGACATATTGTGTAAGATTTTGCTGGGCTTGCGCACAAAATGGCAAAATTAGTGTTCCCAACACTGTTTTGAGTAGTTTATTTCCTGTCATAGGTTTTGTTCGGGTATTTGAAAACTGCTTAAAATTAGTAAATAAAACCTTTTAGCGCAATTTTATTATTATTTTAGTAAATTGTCGTTAAATTTTTTACTTTAGTAAGCTTCGTAATAAAAAACTTAACAAACCTACTACTACTACATGAAGAAACGTATTCTGATCAGTGATATCGCAAAGGCGTTGGGGATTTCTGTAACTACTGTGTCCTTTATTTTGAATGATAAGGCAAAAGAAAAGCGTATTAGTGAGGCTTTGACTAAGCGGGTTTTGGACTATGTCAAAAAGGTCGGCTATAAGCCCAACGAATTGGCGAAAAGTCTGCGCACAGGGAAGACAAAGATTTTGGGTTTAATTATCGAAGATATTTCCAATCCCTTTTTTGGGAATATTGCTCGTCTGATCGAAAGTAAGGTCTATGAGCAGGGCTATCGTATTATTTATTGTAGTACCAACAATGATGTAGAAAAGGCGAAAGAGTTAATCCAGATGTTTTACGATCGTCAGGTAGATGGTTTTATTATTACGCCTTCCGATGGTTTGGAAGATACCGTAAAACAGTTGCAGCAGAATAATATTCCGGTTGTGCTCTTTGACCGTTATTTTCCGGGTCTTGAAACAGACTATGTTGGTGCAGACAATTTTCAGGGGGCCTTTGATGCCAGTAACCATTTGTGTCAACAAGGTTATAGACGTATCGGATTTGTATCGCTCTATTCGGATCAGACCCAAATGAAAGAGCGTTCAGATGGCTATATGAAGGCTATGGATAATAATAAGCAACAAAGTTTTATTCAAAAGATTCAAATGGATGCTTCGGATGAGGAAGCAATGGAACTATTGCGGGAGTTTATCTGTGAAAACAGGCTGGATGCCGTTTTGTTCTCTACGAACTATCTGGCGATTTCGGGTTTGAAGGCTTCCAAAAAATTTAATTTTACGATGCCGGCGGTGATTGCTTTTGACGATCATACGGTTTTTAAGCTGGTCGAACCTGCTATTACGGTTGTTTCGCAGCCGATCAAGGACATTGCGGAGAATCTGATCAATATTTTGTTGCTGCGCCTTCAGGGCAAAATAAAAGCAACACGTAGAATGGTGTTGCCTTGTGAACTGAAAGTTCGTGAGTCGACTAAAGTGAAAGTTACTTCGTAGTATCGGCTACAAATTTCATTGAAATAGAATTAACGCAGTGACGCGTGTTTTTTGTCGTAAAGCCTTCTCCGAGGAATACGTGGCCTAAATGCGCGCCACAGTTACTACACAGGATTTCAGTGCGGCGGCCATCTGCATCGGTGATCCTTGTAATTGCCCCAGGAATTTCATCATCAAAACTTGGCCAGCCACAGCCGGATTCAAATTTTGACTCCGAACGGTATAGTGGGCTGTCACAACGGCGGCAGATATAAGTTCCTTTGAGCTTATTGTCTAAAAGTTCGCCGGTAAAAGGCCGTTCAGTTCCCTTATGTATAATAATGTATTCCTCTTCTTTACTTAACGGGTTGTATTTTTTGTTTGTTTCCATTGTTGTCGTGTGTTTAGTGTTGAAGCTGGCTTTACTAGGAGCTACCCAATAGGAACGCGTTATTCTTTCGATATAATGAGCTATTCCCGCTATATAAAGACATCATCCAGATTTTTTTATTGTTAGCTCGGGACCTGACCCTGACCAGATCTCCATTCATCTTGATAAAGTTCTCGATTCGTCTTATAAAGGTACGGAAATTAGGACGAAAAAAAACTTTTTGTGTCTTCTGCGATCCGCTATTTTGAGTATTTTAAATTGTCATGGAATTGTCTTATATTTGAGTGGCTATCCAAATGAAAAGTTGTAGCGATGGAACCACTTTAATAGCTTAATGCTGTTTTTATCCTTGTTTAAACGCATTTGTTTAGAATGATTATAAATTGATATTAAAGGTCACAAAATTGTCAGCGATTTGTTAATAAATCATACTTTTGTGGCATTGTTAGGGGGGTAGTGGCTCCTTTAACCATGGGAGTTAATTTTTTACATTCACAAATAAATAGTATAAAGTGCTAAATATGAGAACTATCTCATCCGTTTTGGGAAGCCTTGCGAGGGTGGTGTCAACGAGTTTGATGCTATTATTTGCCGTTACGAC
>PJUD01000085.1_pt1 | contig 137648 bp, 130 predicted proteins | sample 1512341 | NCBI WGS metagenome assembly PJUD01 (sample SAMN08177675, study PRJNA422409) | Feces metagenome, whole genome shotgun sequencing project. | isolation source: Chicken feces (3) enriched on wood chips: beechwood xylan treatment | host: Gallus gallus | place: USA: Madison | collected...
CTGAGGGCTAACTATGATTACCAGGGTAGGGATAAGGGCTATCGTGACAACATGCTGAGGTTGGATTGGATAGTCGTGTGGTAAGCGAAGCTGGGCATAAGGCTCTTTAAGCCAGAGACACTTTAACCCAGAAACTTCAACCCAGGAATTTCCAACCAGGAACTTCAAACACCCAGGCCCCGCTGATGCGGGGTTTGGTGTTTTGGGTGGGGTGAGAGGGGGCTTCCTGCCAGTGACAAGGGATACAACAGAAAAATGTGTCATCCATGTCCCTCGCACACCTGTTGCCTAGATCGCCAGTCTATACACTTTAAAGCCAAATCAAGTGCTGCCGCGCTAGCGGCATAGCGCTGCTGAATGCGGTAGAATCAGACCTTTGCCATTTCAGTCGAGCTTGTCATGCCAGTCAATCTAGTCGCGCCCGAAGCGCAATCCCTGCTGGCAGTTCCGGGTGTAGAACTCGGGATTGCCAAGGCCCATATCCGTAAACCTGACCGTAAAGACATGCTGGTCATGCGCTTGGCTGAAGGCAGCCGCGTGGCTGGTGTTTTCACCAAAAACCGTTTCTGTGCAGCGCCCGTCACGCTGAGCAAACAGCATTTGGCTGATGCTGCAGGCATACGTGCCTTGGTGGTGAATACAGGCAATGCCAATGCAGGCACGGGTGAGCAGGGTATGCAGAATGCTCTGGCTACCTGCGAGTCTCTGGCTAAGCTGCTGGGTGTTGCCAGCAATCAGGTTTTGCCGTTTTCTACTGGTGTGATTCTGGAACAATTGCCCATGGCCCCCTTGCTGGCAGGCTTGCCGCAGTGCGTGGCCAATCTGGCGGAAGATCACTGGTTTGATGCAGCAGAAGCCATCATGACCACGGATATTGTCTCCAAAGGCACATCGCGCCAAATCACCTTGGCGGGTAAAACCGTGACCATTACCGGTATCTCCAAGGGCTCGGGCATGATCCACCCTAATATGGCGACTATGCTGGGCTATATTGCCACCGATGCCGCCATCAGCCAGTCTGCGCTAGAGGCCTTGATAGATCATGCGGTCAACAAATCCTTCAACTGTATTACGGTTGATGGGGATACTTCTACCAATGACTCCTTGATCCTGATTGCCACTGGCAAGGCAGGCAATGCCGAGATCAGTGATATCAGCCATGCCGATTACCTGACGCTGCGTGATGTCATGACCGAAGTGGCGGTTGAGTTGGCACAAGCTATCGTGCGCGATGGCGAAGGTGCGACCAAGTTCATGACCATTAACGTTGAGGCTGGCCGCGATGTGGAAGAGTGTCGCAAGGTGGCTTATGCCATTGCGCATTCACCTTTGATCAAAACCGCTTTCTTTGCCTCAGACCCTAACCTGGGCCGTATTCTTGCAGCCATTGGCTATGCAGGCGTAGCCGACCTAGATGTGAATGCCATGTCGCTTTATCTGGGTGATGTGCTGGTGGCTGAGCATGGGGGCCGTGCGGTGAGCTACAAGGAAGAGCAGGGCGCAGCCGTGATGCAACAAGCCGAGATTACCGTGCGTGTGGTGCTGAATCGCGGTAGCGCTGAGGCTACTGTCTGGACTTGTGATTTTTCCTATGATTATGTCCGCATTAATGCGGACTATCGCAGCTAAGGTGAGTTGTGGCAGATTTTGAAGCAGTAGGTTTTGAAAAGCTGCTGGCACGCGCAGAAGCCGTGCTGGCACGCCTGGAGCAGTTTTTGCCTGCGCCAGCAGCGGCTCCAGACTGGAATGCCAAAGCCTGGCGCTGGCAAGTGCAGCATGGCCGTGGCCAATTGGTTGCGGTTGAGCATCCGCACTCTATTGGTCTGGCAGACATCCGCAACGTGGATGAACAAAAAGCCGAGATCGTGCGTAACACTGAGCAGTTTGTGCGTGGCTTGCCTGCCAATAATGTGCTGCTGACTGGCGCTCGTGGCACTGGCAAGTCTTCCCTGGTCAAGGCTGTGCTGGGGGCTTATGCAGCGCAAGGTTTGCGGCTGGTCGAGGTAGACAAGCAAGACCTGGTGGCCTTGCCTGATATCGTCGCCTTGCTGCGGGAGCGCCCAGAACGCTTCATCATTTTTTGCGATGACCTTTCCTTTGAGTCTAGCGATCCGGGCTATAAAGCGCTCAAAGTGGTGCTGGATGGTTCTATCTCTGCTACCTCAGATAACGTGGTGGTGTATGCCACTTCTAATCGTCGGCATTTGATGCCGGAATATATGTCGGAGAATCTGGAGTATCAGCGCCATGGTGATGAAATCCGCCCTGGCGATACCACTGAAGAAAAAGTCTCGCTCTCCGAGCGTTTTGGCCTTTGGCTATCGTTCTATTCCTTCAGTCAGGATGAGTATCTGACGGTAGTCGCCCAGTGGCTCAAGCATTATGGCGTGGATAGTGGTGCGGATCAGGGTGTGGATCATATGGCTGAAGAAATCCGTGCTGCGGCCCTGCTGTTCTCTCATACCCGTGGTGCCCGCAGTGGCCGCATCGCCTATCAGTTTGCGCGTGATTATATTGGGCGCCTGGGTTTACAAGGTGCGTTGCCGGGGCATAAAACAGCATGAATGTAGTCCACGCCGCAGTGGCCGTATTGGAACGTGAAGATGGCATGGTATTGCTCGCCGAGCGTCCAGAAGGCAAGCCCTGGGCTGGCTGGTGGGAGTTTCCTGGCGGCAAGATAGAAGCCGGGGAGCAGGCGCTGGATGCCCTGGTGCGCGAGCTGCATGAGGAACTGGGCGTGGTGGTGACGCAGGCTACCCCGTGGTTGACCCGGCACTTTGAATATCCGGAACGTCAGGTGCAACTGCACTTCTTTATGGTGCGCGGCTGGCAAAACGAGCCACAGGGGTGCGAAGGGCAGCGTCTGAGCTGGCAGCAGGTTTCCAAGTTATCCGTAGGCCCTATGCTACCTGCCAACGAGCCCATATTGGCGGCATTGAGTCTGCCTGCGGTCTATGCCATCAGCAATGCCACGGAGATGGGCGATGTAGCGTTTATCAGCGCGCTGCAAGCAGCGCTGGATAATGGCCTGCAACTGCTACAGCTACGCGAGCCTGGGTATGCGGCTCCGGCCTTGCAAGCACTGGCTGAGCAGGTGCTCACACTGGCGCAACCTTATGCTGCGCGCATACTCCTGAACGGTGAGGTTGAAGCTGCCCGTGCCTGGGGGCTGCATGGCGTGCATCTTTCTTCTAAAGCCTTAATGGCAATGCAACAGCGGCCTGAAGCTTTGTTGTGTGCGGCCTCTTGTCATGATGCCGCGCAATTGCGTCAGGCGGAAAAGCTGGCGCTGGATTTTGCCGTACTTTCCCCGGTGCTGCCCACCCTCAGTCATCCTGGTGCTAGCACCTTGGATTGGCAGGGTTTTGCTGAAGTGCTGGCAGGCAATAGCCTCCCGGTCTATGCCTTGGGTGGCATGCAGCCGCAAGATTTGAACACCGCGCGTCAACATGGCGCGCATGGCATTGCCATGCAAAGAGCGGTGTGGCTGGGAGATCAGGCTTGAAGCGGGCTGCTATTGTCTTGGCTGGGCTGGTGCTGGCCGTTATCCTGGCTTATTGGCTGTTTGCGGCTAAGCCAGCGCGTGAGATTGCAGCCCAGGTCATACCCTGCGCTGAGTTAACGCAGGGCTGTAGCCTGCCTGGCATCAAGGTGCAGGCGCTACAGACGCCCAGCGCCATGAAGGCGTTTACTGTGGAAGTAGCCACCGCAGATGCTGCGACCATAACGGCGCGTTTTGAAATGCGTGATATGAGCATGGGCTTGAACCAGTACCGCTTTCTTGATCAGGGGGCAGGGCGCTGGCTGGCCAATGTCACCTTGCCTGTCTGTGTAGATGGGCGTAGCGATTGGTTGATGCTGCTGGATGTCACTTCAAAAGCAGGCAAGCTGCAAAGATATCAGGTGGCGTTTGCTGCACCTGCAGAGCAATCGGGTGCTGGTCATGAGCACCATCATGCGCATTAAAGGCTGATCTAGTAGTCTTCCAGATCGTCGGCTTTAGGATTGTTATCGGGGATGCGGTAGTTTTCGCTGGCCCATTGCCCTAAATCTATCAGGCGGCAGCGTTCAGAGCAGAAGGGGCGTGAGGGGTTGTTGCTGCCGTATTCTGCCAACTCTCCACATTGTGGACATGGCACCAGGCGTTTCTTACTAGTTACAGGCTGCGTACTCATAGATTCAATATTTATAAATTCAATACTTAGAGATTACACAGGGTCAGAGAGAAGCTGATGTCCTGATCACAGGGACGCGGTCGCTGGGCATTGTCTAGGCTATTGAAGCGAATATTGATGGCGTACTTGTTGGCACTGACTTCGGGGAAGCAGGGCATGTCATCGGCAATCTCCACCCTGAGCATTTGCGCTGGCTTGGCACCGCCCAGCATTTGCTGGAATGCACCGTTGCTTGCCACCATGCTGGTGGTAGCGCCGCTGCCGCGCAGGATATGCAGAATGATGCGTATCGCATCATACAAAGGCATCAAGGGGCTCATCCAGGTCAGCAAATCATGCTTGCGGCGCTCGCTGCTGAGGCCCAGCCAATAATGATAAGAGGGAAGATCAAATTCACAGACGCCGCCAGGAATGACCGAGCGCTGCTTGATGCTCATCAGCCATTCGTTATCGCGCAGGGTTTGGCCCAGCTTGCCTGTGGTGTTGCGCAAAGGGCGTGCGGCATCTTCGATATCGGTGACCAGATCGTTGAGGACTTGTTCTTCTATGGAAGGGTTGCCGCGCAGATTGTTCATGACCATCTTCTGACGGTCCAGCTCTTGCAACAAATCTACCTTGAGTTCGGCTCTGTCTATGATGTCCAGAATCTGGAAAATCGATAACAGCGTGCAATGATGCAGGAACTCGTGCTCACCATCGAGGTTATGCAAGACTTTTAGAAACAAGTCTTCCAAACGCAGCAGGGTACGAATGCGTTCGTTAAAGGGATAATCGTAACTTGGCACGGCTTGCTCGAGACTAATCCGTTGTTATAGTGAGTTATTGTAGATTATCAGATTTATTCGCTAACTGCGCAAGCCTGAATGAATTTTTCATGTATTTGCTGCACCTTCTGCTCTAGTTCCTCAATGCTGCCATTGTTATCAATAATGTCATTGGCCAATGCGCGACGGAAACTGCGTGAGGCCTGGGCGGCAATAATGGAACGTACCATTTTCTCGGTGAAGCCATTCCGGTTCACCACGCGGCTAATCTGATTTTCTTCAACACAATCAATCAGCAAGGTACGATTGACTATGCCTTCATAGCGATTGGACTCGAAGAACAAAGGAATGGCAAGTATTTGGTAAGGTGCCTGGTTGTAGCTCTCCAGCTCCTTGATCGCCTCAGTGTGTATGGCCGGATGCAAGATAGATTCCAGCAGTCTGCGATCTGCATCACTGGAGAAAATACGGTCGCGTATCTTGCCCCTGTCCATGGCGCCATCGGCGGTAACATACTCACGGCCAAAAGCTTCACCTATGCGTGCGACCAAGGGCTGGCCTGCTGCCGTCAGTCGGCGTGAGATGACGTCTACATCCACCACAGGCACACCCAGCTCGGCAAATATTCTTGCTGCCTCGCTCTTGCCTGCCCCTATACCCCCTGTCAGTCCAATCACGTACATATGGGCTTATCCTAGATAGAGTTGTGAGAGTTGTTGACCAAAAAACAGGGCAGCAATTCCCCCCAAGGCCAGATACGGCCCGAATGGAATGGGTTTTTCGCGCCCATGTTTGCTTAAGACGATAAGCAGTATGCCTGTGATGGAGCCTGCAATTGAAGACAGCAAAATGACGGCGGGAAGCAGTTGCCAGCCAAACCAGGCCCCCAGTGCGGCCAATAGTTTGAAGTCGCCATAGCCCATGCCTTCTTTGCCAGTGACTAGCTTGAACAGCCAATACACTGCCCACAGAATCAGATAGCCCAAGGCTGCGCCTATCACGGCGGAATTGAGATCGGTAAAGCCATTGTTGAGATTGTAGAGTAGCCCCAGCCATAGCAATGGCAGGGTGATGTCGTCAGGCAGTAAATAGGTATCAAGATCTATAAAGGTCAGCGCGACCAAAGCCAGAATAATGACCCAGGAGGCGACAGCCATGCTGGAATAGCCGAAGTGCCAGCTGGCAAGGCCGAACAGCAGTCCGGTCAGGGCTTCTACCAAGGGGTAGCGCGGGCTGATGGGGGTGCGGCAGTGTCTGCATTTGCCACCCAGCACCAGATAGCTGATTACGGGAATGTTTTCCAGCGCGCCTATGGCGTGCTGACATTTGGGACAGGCGGAGCGTGGGGTTACCAGGTTGTAGCGTGCTTGTTCGACGGGAGCTTGGCCCTCTGCTTCCAGCCGCTCTTGCGCCCAGGCCAGTTCCATCATGCGCGGTAGTCTATGGATAACCACGTTGAGGAAGCTGCCCGTCATCAGGCCCAGCAGTACCGAGGTGCTAATAAACAAGGCCGGGCTTGCTTGCAGTTCGGCCAGGAACGCGAAAATAAAATCAGGCATAAGCGGCTTGTAGGTAAACTTTTCGCATCATCTCACCGTTATATAAGTATGGCAACGCACTTATTGCTGGCAAGGCAGTCATCCAGAGTGCAGGGCTTGAAATTCAGCGTTGTCGTCGCCAGTTTATTGTTGAGTGTGTAGATGTGAATGTAGTACTTGCAATCATTGACAAGCAATATAACCTGAAAGGAACGCACATGTTAGAAACAGGAGCACAAGCCGGATGGGATGCCCCAGTTGTTTGCCGCGTTGAGGTGGATTTGTCGGGGTGGTTGCAACAGTTGACCGGGCGTTCAAATTGGGAAGTCTATGATGAGTCTGAGGATGAGACTTATATGAGCTTTGCCATGCGTCAGGGGCGTCAGAAGGCTGAGGTGACGCTGTATCACAATGGTTACGCCATGGTGGATGTTGATGGCGAGTCGCTGTTTGACGGGGCTTTAACCCCTGCCACCAGTGAATGTGCTCACCTGAGCTATTACCATGCGGATAGCGGCGATTTGATTACGCTGAATTAAATTAATCCAGGTCTAGCGCCGTCTATGGGCGCTAGAAACTGCGGTTGACGGCAAACTCCGCCAACTGCAGCAATGCCTGGCGGTAGTTTGAATCTGGTAAATGCGCTATTGCTTCACATCCTAGCTGCGCTTCTTTCCGCGCCAGCTCACGTACATGTTCCAGCGCCCCTGTGCTGTTCACCGCAGCAATCACCGCAGGAAGCTCTTCCAAGCCACCACCTTCAATGGCATTTCTGATGACCTGATGTTGGGTAGCTGAGCCATGACGCATGGCATATAGCAAGGGTAGGGTGGGTTTGCCTTCTGCAAGGTCATCGCCCAGGTTTTTGCCGATTTCGTCACTATTGCCGCTGAGATCAAGCACATCGTCAATTAATTGGAATGCAGTGCCGAGGCGCATGCCGTATTCGGCCATGGCGGCTTCATCCTCAGGACTGGCCTGGCAGATGATGGCACCCAGGCGCGTAGCAGCTTCAAACAATTTGGCGGTTTTGAAGTGGATGACTTTAAGATAGGCATCGTCAGTGATGTCAGCATCATTGACATTGAGCAATTGCAGCACTTCACCTTCGGCGATGGTGTTGGTGGCATCTGATAGCACTTCCATCACGCGCATATTCTTGACGCCTACCATCATCTGGAAAGTGCGGGAATAAACGAAATCTCCAACCAGCACGCTGGCGGCATTGCCAAACAAGGTGTTGGCGGTGGCCTTACCTCTGCGCATGGCGGACTCATCGACCACGTCATCATGCAGCAGGGTGGAGGTATGTATCAGTTCAATCACGGCTGCAAGCTGGTGATGGTGCGGAGCTATCTGCCCCAATGTGCCAGCTGAAAGCAACACCAGCGCAGGCCTCAGGCGCTTGCCCCCACTGTTGACGATATAATCGGCAACCTGGTTGATCAGGACAACATCAGAATGCAGGGATTGGCGGATGACAGCATCGACTTTCTGCATGTCGTCGGCGATACAGGATTGAATAAAAGCTAGGGACACGTGTGGCTGCCAAAAATAATTCTGCCGATTCTAACATAGGGCGCTACATCTATAGGATGTATAGCCCCGGCTGCTTGCAAGCGCGATATATTAGCCTGAATTGAGCTCAAGATTTAGCTATGGGTACAAGTCTGTGAATAGCATTTGCTTTCCGGATTTATTTCCGTATAATGCCCGATTCATTTGAATGCGTAGCAAACGAGGCATAACCATGTATGCAGTGATCAAAACTGGTGGCAAACAATATCGCGTAGCCGCTGGAGACAAGCTTAAAGTAGAGAAGTTGGTTGGTGATGTCGGCAGTGAAATCACTATCGACAAGGTATTGTTGGTATCCGATGGTGAAAACACAACTATCGGTGCTCCATTGGTTAAGGGTGCTAGCGTACAAGCTAAGGTTGTGGCTCACGGCCGCGCCGACAAGGTGCTGATCTTCAAGATGCGCCGTCGTAAGCACTACCGTAAGACTCAAGGCCATCGCCAGAGTTTTACTGAAATCCAGATCGAAAAGATCGCGGCTAAGTAAGGAGTATATAAATGGCACATAAAAAAGCAGGCGGTAGTTCCCGTAACGGTCGCGACTCAAATGCACAGCGACTGGGCGTTAAGGCTTTCGGTGAGCAAGTAGTTTCAGCTGGCAGCATCATCGTGCGTCAGCGTGGTACCAAGATGCACCCAGGTGAAAACGTGGGCATCGGCAAGGATCACACCTTGTTCGCCAAGGTTGATGGCAAGGTGGCCTTCTCTGTGAAGGGCGCACTGCGTCGCAAGCTGGTCAGCATCATTCCAGCTTAAGTCTGGCGTGATTCAGGAAAAGCCCTATCGGTTCGATAGGGCTTTTTTATTTCAAGCGTTATTATGGATATCTGTCCTTAGCAGATAGCACACACACATGAAGTTTATTGACGAAGCCACGATCAAGGTTTACGCCGGAGATGGCGGCAACGGTGTTGCCACTTTCAGACGTGAAAAGTACGAAGCCATGGGCGGCCCGAATGGTGGGGATGGTGGTCGTGGTGGCTCCATCTATATGATTGCCGATCGCAATATCAACACCCTGGTGGATTACCGCTACACGCGTTTATTCCGCGCCCAGCGTGGCGGTAATGGTCGTGGCTCTGATCAATATGGTGCTGGCGGTGACGACATGGTGTTGCGCGTGCCTGTGGGCACGGTGATTAGCGACAAGGCCACGGGTCAGGTTCTGGTTGATTTGGCCGAGCATGATCAAAAGGTCATGGTGGCCAGCGGTGGCAAGGGTGGCTTGGGTAATATTCACTTCAAGTCAAGTACCAACCGTGCACCAAGGCAATGTACCAAAGGTGAAGAGGGTGAAGAATTTGAGCTTTACCTGGAGTTGAAAGTGCTGGCCGATGTGGGCTTGCTGGGTATGCCCAATGCCGGGAAGTCCACTTTTATACGTTCGGTCTCGGCGGCCAAGCCCAAGGTGGCAGATTATCCCTTTACTACCCTGCACCCCAATCTGGGTGTGGTGCGTGTTGATGCCAATCGCAGCTTTGTGATTGCCGATGTGCCTGGTTTGATTGAAGGTGCTGCTGAAGGTGCAGGTCTGGGCCATCAATTCCTGCGTCATCTGGCACGTACACATTTATTGCTGCACTTGGTAGATCTGGCGCCATTTGATGATGCGGTAGACCCTGTGCGCGAAGCGCGGGCCATCGTTGAAGAGCTGAAAAAATACGACGAAGAGCTATATAACAAGCCACGCTGGCTGGTGCTGAACAAGGTGGATATGCTGCCTGACAGCGCTGAACTGGTGGCTAAATTCGTCAAGGAATTTGGCTGGGAGGGGCGTTGTTTCTCCATCTCAGCATTGACTGGTACAGGTTGCCGCGAATTGACCTATGCCATCATGGAACATGTGGAGGCCAATCAGGCCGCCGCGCTGGCCGATACTGGCCCAGTAGTGTAAGCAGGGCGGGCGTGATGACATCCTTGCTGTTGAATGCGAAGTGTCTGGTGGTCAAGGTCGGTTCCAGCCTAGTGACCAATAATGGGGCAGGTCTGGATCAAGCTGCGATAGCTGCCTGGGCGGATCAAATTGCCCGCTTGGTCAAAAGTGGCAAACAAGTGGTGCTGGTTTCCAGTGGTGCAGTGGCCGAAGGCATGCAGCGCCTGGGCTGGAAAAAGCGCCCGGTGGCCATCAATGAGCTGCAAGCTGCCGCCGCCGTAGGTCAGATGGGCTTGGTGCAGATGTATGAATCCTGCTTTGCGGGATATGGCCTGCATACTGCGCAAATACTGCTGACCCATGCTGATTTGGCAGACCGCAAACGCTACCTCAATGCACGCACTACGCTGCGAACCTTGCTCGATCTGGGCGTGATTCCCATCATCAATGAAAACGATACCGTCGTTACCGATGAAATTCGCTTTGGTGATAACGACACCCTGGGGGCTTTGGTCGCTAACCTAATCGAAGCCGACGCCCTGGTGATACTTACCGATCAATCCGGGCTTTATTCTGCCGACCCACGCAAAAATCCTGATGCCGTGTTTATTCAGCAAGAGCAAGCAGGTAACCCTGAGCTGGAAAAAATGGCGGGCGGTGCAGGCACGCTGATAGGCAGTGGTGGCATGCTGACCAAGATTCTGGCAGCCAAGCGCGCAGCGCGCAGTGGCGCGCATACCATTATTGCCTCAGGTCGGGAGACCGATGTCTTGACGCGCTTGGCTCAGGGCGAGCTGATAGGTACGCATCTTAGCGCAGGCCAGGTCAAAACCCTGGCGCGCAAGCAATGGCTGGCCGATCATCTGCGCCTTGCAGGCCGGGTGGTGCTGGATGATGGCGCTGCCCATGCCTTGCTGCAGGGGGGGCGTAGTTTATTGCCTATAGGTGTGGTTAAGGTTGAAGGTAATTTTGAGCGCGGCGAGGTTGTGGCCTGTGTCGATATTTCCGGCAAGGAAATCGCCCGTGGTCTGGTCAATTATAGTGCGCTGGAGACGGCACGCATTTTGCGTAAGCCTAGCAGCGAAATAGAACACATACTTGGATATGTCGATGAGGCGGAGCTGATTCATCGAGATAACCTGATTCTGGTTTAAGGGGAAAACATGTCCACACCAAAAGTAGCCATTATCATGGGCTCGGATAGCGATTGGCCAGTAATGCGCCTGGCGGCACAAATGCTGGCGGATTTTGGCCTGGAATATGAAGCACGCGTGGTTTCGGCGCACAGAACACCAGACCTGATGTTTGAGTTTGCCGAAACCGCAGCCGATCGCGGTATTCAAGTCATTATTGCTGGAGCAGGGGGCGCTGCCCACTTGCCCGGCATGGTCGCTGCGAAAACCACTTTGCCAGTGCTGGGTGTGCCTGTGCCATCGCGCCATCTGCAAGGCCAGGATTCGCTGCTATCTATTGTGCAAATGCCTAAGGGTATACCCGTGGCTACGTTTGCTATCGGTGAAGCCGGGGCTGCCAATGCAGGTTTATTTGCTATCGCCATTCTGGCTACCACTGAGCCTGCTTTGGCACAAAAACTGGCTGATTTCCGTGCCGCGCAAACTGGGCGCGTGCTGGAGATGAGCTTGCCAGACCAGCCCTAAGCAACTAATCCTGGGCTGGCTTAGCAAATAAGCCTTAGCCAATTAGGCTTAGCCAGCGTTTTAGCCTTAGCCTGCCTGTGACTGTGTTGTTACCAGTCCTGCATAGGCCGCGCTTAATATTGAATTGAAGGAGTAAGTGTGAGTAGTGTGAATTCAAGCCAAGCTATTTTGCCTCCAGCTACGCTGGGTATGCTGGGTGGCGGCCAATTAGGCCGCTTCTTCGTCATCGCTGCCCATGAAATGGGCTACAAGGTGGTGGTGCTGGATCCGGACAAAAACAGCCCGGCGGGCAAAATTGCCGATCTGCATATCTGCGCAGCGTTTGATGACCAAGAGGCTTTGACCAAGCTGGCGCAAGCGTGTGCTGCGATTACTACTGAATTTGAAAACGTGCCCGCAGCTACGCTGGAGTTCCTTGCGCAGCATTGCACGGTGCGGCCCGCAGCAGCGGCTGTAGCCATTGCACAAAACCGTGTTGCCGAGAAAAACTTTATCCGCGATGCAGGCTTGCCTGTAGCGCCTTATGCGGTAATCAATAGCGCGGATGACATACCTGATGAATCCAGCGGTCTCTACCCTGCCATTCTGAAAGTGGCGCGCTTTGGCTACGATGGCAAAGGCCAGGCCAGGGTTGCCACCCCAGCACAGGCGCGCGAAGCTTTTGCCAATTTCAAGGCGGAAACCTGCGTGCTCGAGCGCATGCTCAAGCTGGATTATGAAGTGTCACTGGTGCTGGCGCGTGATGCGGCGGGTAATGTGGCAGCTTTCCCGCTGGCGGAAAATCAGCACCTCAATGGCATATTGGATGTCAGCATAGTACCTGCGCGCGCTGATGCCGCCATACGTCAACAGGCCGAGCAAGTGGCTACCGAGATTGCCATCAAGCTGAATTATGTGGGTGTGATAGGTGTGGAGTTCTTCGTGAGTGAAGGCCGTCTGCTGGTGAATGAAATGGCGCCACGTCCGCATAACTCGGGCCATTACACCTTGGATGCCTGCGTGACCGATCAATTTGAGCAGCAGGTGCGGGTGCTCGCAGGCTTGCCCTTGGGTGATGCCAGGCTGCACAGTCCGGCAGTGATGGTAAACCTGCTGGGTGATATCTGGGGCGCTGGTGAACCAGCCTGGGACAAGGCCTATGCAGAGTCCGGGCTGAAAATGCATCTTTACGGTAAGCATGAGGCACGACCAGGCCGCAAGATGGGTCACTACACCGTAGTTGGCGAGTCCGCAGAGGCCGTATTGGCGACTGCGCTGCAGGTGCGCGCTGATCTAGGCGTCGGTAAGTAAAAAAGTCTGGGCAAGGGCGGTGTACACACTGGCCCTTTTCCTGATTTGGGGTTGGCCCTAATTGGAGTTGGCCCTGATTGGGACTGACTCAGTGGATATCAATTCGGCGCATATATTTTTATGCGCGATTATTTGGCGCAATAAAAAAGCCGGGATAACCCGGCTTTTTTACACAAGTAACGCAGTACTGATTAGGCCAGAGCCTTGATCGAAGCGCTAAGACGGCTCTTATGACGAGCTGCCTTGTTCTTGTGGATAATTTGCTTGTCTGCAATGCGATCGATCACGCTCACGTTTTCGTTGAACACGATTTGTGCTGCAGCTTTGTCGCCGGCTTCAACCGCTTTGATGATCTTCTTGATCGCGGTACGCAGAGCCGAGCGCAAACTTGCATTGTGGGCGCGTTGCTTGACTGCCTGACGTGCACGCTTTCTCGCCTGTGCGCTATTAGCCATGGATATTCCCTAAATAAGTTAACAAAATACGAAGCCAAGCATATTAACTAATATTTGGAATGAATGCAAGAATCACGTCAATTTGTTCCGTAAGCTCTTGCACGGACATGTTAAAATCGCCGCTGGCAATGTCCCTGTAAAGACCTCAATTATCTCATGATGCGTGTGCAATGAATCTGTTGAAAGCGTTGGCTGCTGTCGGGAGCATGACTTTTGTTTCCCGCATTCTGGGGTTTGTCAGGGATACGTTGATTGCCCGTGTGTTTGGCGCTGGTGTTTACACCGACGCCTTCTTTGTTGCCTTCAAAATCCCCAATCTCTTGCGCCGCCTGTTTGCTGAAGGCGCATTCTCCCAGGCTTTTGTGCCTGTGCTGGCTGAATACAAAAATAGACGGGGGCATGAAGCCACCCAGGATTTAGTAAGCAAGGTTGCCACCTTGCTGGGACTAGTGCTGATGCTGGTCACCGCGCTAGGTATGCTGGCCGCCCCGCTGATTGCCTATATCAGCGCGCCAGGCTGGGTCCATAGCGAGCCAGAGTCATTGGCCTTGACCATAGACATGCTGCGCGTGATTTTCCCTTATATCCTGCTGATTTCCCTGGTTTCGCTAGCAGGCGGTGTGCTCAACACCTATAGCCGCTTCTCAGTGCCAGCATTCACCCCGGTGTGGCTCAATCTGGCGTTTATCATCGCCGCCTTATTCTTTGCGCCTTATTTTGATCCCCCCATCATGGTGCTGGCCTGGGCGGTATTTGCTGGCGGGCTGCTGCAATTGGGGTTTCAACTGCCTTTCCTCTGCAAGATAGGCATGTTGCCGCGTCTGCGTCTGGATCTGCATGACGAAGGTGTCTGGCGCATTCTGCGTTTGATGGGGCCTGCGGTGTTTGGCGTATCGATCGCCCAACTGTCTTTGCTCATCAACACTATTTTTGCCTCTTTCCTTGAGAGTGGCAGCGTGTCTTGGCTGTATTACGCTGACAGGTTGATGGAATTCCCCACGGGATTGCTGGGTGTGGCGCTGGGCACCATACTCCTGCCCAGTCTCTCCAAGAGCGTGGCAGATAAGGCCGAGCATGAGTATTCCTCCCTCTTGGATTGGGGTTTGCGCCTGACATTGATGCTGGCCTTGCCAGCGGCTGTGGCTTTGGCGGTATTGTCTGTGCCCCTGGTGACTTCGCTATTCCATTACGGCGCCTTTGCCGAGCATGATGTCTGGATGACGCGTGAAGCCTTGATGGCATATAGCCTGGGTCTGCTGGGCCTGATTCTGGTAAAAGTGCTGGCCCCGGCTTTCTATGCGCGGCAAAACGTCAAGACTCCGGTCAAGATTGCGCTGTTCACCTTGCTGGCAACACAACTCATGAATCTGCTATTTGTCGGTTGGCTGCATCACGCCGGGTTGGCGCTGGCGATAGGCTTAGGCGCTTGCATCAATGCCAGCCTGCTGTATTACTACCTGCGCCGTGCAGGCACTTACCAACCTTTGCCGGGCTGGGCGGGTTTCCTGCTGCGCGTGCTGTTGGCGCTGATATTGATGGGCCTGGCCCTATGGTTTGCCGCAGGCACTAGCGCCAGCTGGCTGCATGCTGATCTCTGGCATAAATTGTTGAAGCTGTCTGGCCTGGTGGCGCTGGGCGTGCTGGTCTATTTTGGTAGTCTGTGGGTATTGGGTTTGCGTATCCACGATTTCATCAAACGTGCTGCTTAAAGGCTGAAACCACGACCATGCAGATATTCAGACATTTTCATCAGGCAGCCAATTTTCCGCTGGCAGTGGCCATAGGTAATTTCGATGGCGTGCACCTGGGGCATCAAGCCCTGTTGCAACGCCTGATAGAAGTGGCCGCTGCGCAAGGCCTGAAATCCGCCGTGATGACGTTTGAGCCGCACCCGCGCGAATTTTTCACCCCTGAGCGCGCGCCCACGCGCTTGACCTCGCTGCGCGAAAAACTGGAGTTGTTTGCCGAAGCAGGGGTGGACTATGTCTATGTCTGCCATTTCAACCGCCGCTTTGCCGCTATGACAGTGCAGGATTTTATGCAAAATATTCTGCGCAATGCCATGGACGCGCGCGCGATATTAGTCGGCGATGATTTCCGTTTTGGAGCTGGCCGCCAGGGCAGCAAGGAAGATTTTGTCAACGCGGGTTTTAGCCTGCAGAGCCAGCCTCAGGTGGATCTGGATGGCCAGCGTGTATCCAGTACTGTAGTGCGCGAGGCTTTGGCACAGGGTAGGCTGGATGAGGCCGCACGTTTGCTGGGCAGGCCCTATAGCATCAGTGGCAAGGTGGTGCATGGTGATAAGCTGGCGCGTGAGCTGGGTTACCCCACCGCCAATATCCATATGTTGCATGAGCGCCCACCGCTGATGGGCATCTATGCGGTAAAATTGGCAGGCTTGGGCGAGGGGGCAGCAAGCGACTTGCCCGGCGTTGCCAGCCTGGGCGTGCGCCCCACCGTCAAGCAGAATGGCAGACCCACACTGGAAGTGCATGTGTTCGACTTCAACGGCAATCTCTATGGGCGGCATGTGCGCGTGAAATTCCTGCACAAGATACGCGACGAGATGAAGTTCGATAGTCTGGAAACCCTCAAGTACTGGATTGCCAAGGATGCAGAGCAGGCCAGGGCATACTTCCAGTTATCCCCGCAGAATTAAGCACTGCAAGAGTTGAATGCTAGATTTAAATACTTTTTGAACATTGTTTTGAAACGATACTGATGAGCGAAAACACCAAGTACAAATTGAATTTGCCTGAAACCAGCTTCCCTATGCGTGGCGATCTGGCCAAGCGCGAGCCCGCCTGGCTAAAGCGCTGGCAAGAACAGCAGGTTTATCAGCGCATACGCAACGCACGCAAGGGTGCGAAGAAATTCATTTTGCACGATGGCCCTCCCTACGCTAACGGTGCTATCCACCTGGGCCACGCGGTGAATAAAATCCTCAAGGACATCATCGTCAAATCCAAAACTCTGTCGGGTTTTGATGCGCCTTATGTGCCAGGCTGGGATTGCCATGGCCTGCCTATAGAGCTGGCGGTGGAAAAACAGCATGGCAAGGATATCCCCGCCGCCAAGTTCCGCGAGCTGTGCCGTGCCTATGCCGCTGAGCAAGTGGCCAAGCAAAAGCAGGATTTCATACGCCTAGGTGTGCTGGGTGATTGGGATAATCCCTATCTGACCATGGATTTCACCACCGAGGCCGACATCATGCGTGCCCTGGGTGATATCTATAGTAACGGTTATCTCTATCAAGGCTCCAAGCCCGTGCACTGGTGCGTGGACTGTGGCTCTGCCCTAGCCGAGGCTGAAGTTGAGTATGAAGATGTCAACTCGCCTGCGATTGATGTAGGTTTCAAGTTTGCTGACAGTGCCGCGCTGCAAGCTGCTTTCAATGTCACGCTGGCTGCTGACGCTTATGCCGTGATCTGGACCACCACACCCTGGACGTTGCCCGCCAACCAGGCCGTCAGTGTGCATCCAGAGCTTGAATATGACTTGATCCAGACCTCACGTGGGGTGCTGGTGCTGGCGCATGCCCTGGCTGAAGCCACATTGGCGCGCTATGGCGAAACCGATACCCAATTGCTGGGCTCTGCCACAGGAGCCCAACTTAAGGGTCTGCTGTTGCAGCATCCTTTCGATCAAAGACAAGTTCCCATCATTACCGGTGAGCATGTCACCACCGATGCCGGTACTGGCTTGGTACACACCGCTGCTGCGCACGGTAACGATGACTGGTTGGCCATGCGCGCCAATTATCCGGACGAAAAGCCACGCATACTGCTGGGCGGCGATGGCCGCTTCTTCACTAGCGAGCTGGTGGAGCTGGCAGCGATACGCGGTCTTAACCGCCAAGAAGCCAACAAGGTCATACTCACAGTATTGCAAGAGCAGGGCGTGCTGATGGCTAGCGCGCGTCTCAACCATAGCTTCCCGCATTGCTGGCGTCACAAGACACCGCTGATGCAGCTAGCGACGCACCAATGGTTTATCGGCATGAACCAGGCTGGAGAGCAGGGCAAGACCTTGCGCGAGTTGTCGAATAAAGCCGTGGACGATACCGCCTTCTTCCCAGCCTGGGGCAGAGCACGTCTGGAAGCCATGATCAAGAATCGCCCAGACTGGTGCGTATCACGCCAGCGTAACTGGGGCGTGCCCATGCCTTTCTTTGTGCATAAAGAAACGGGTGAGCCGCATCCAGACACCTTGAAGCTGCTGGAAATTGTGGCGCTGCAAGTGGAACAACAAGGCATAGAAGCCTGGTTCTCACTTGATGGCGATGCTTTCCTTGCCCAGCACGCGCCAAGCAATGCCGCGCAATACCGCAAGATCAGCGACACCCTGGATGTGTGGTTTGATTCCGGTGCCACCCATGCTGCCGTGCTGAAACGCAGGCCAGACCTGCAAAGCCCGGCTGATCTCTATCTAGAGGGTTCAGATCAGCACCGAGGCTGGTTCCAGTCTTCACTGCTGACAGGTTGTGCGATTGATGGTCATGCGCCTTACCACGCCTTGCTCACCCATGGTTTCACCGTGGATGAGAAGGGCTACAAAATGTCCAAATCACGTGGCAACGGCATAGAGCCGCAGGATATCTGCAACCGCCTGGGTGCTGACATGCTGCGTTTGTGGATAGCCTCCACCGACTATTCCGGTGAAATGTCGCTGTCTGAAGAAATTCTCAAGCGCGTGACCGATAGCTATAGGCGTATCCGCAACACCTTGCGCTTCCTGCTGGCTAACCTGGCTGATTTTGATGCAAGCAAGGATTTGTTGCCTGTGCATGAATGGCTGGAGCTGGATCGCTATGGCCTGGCGCTGACCAGCCAGTTGCAAACCCAGGTTGTTGCCGATTTTGACCGCTATGAATTCCACCTGGCGGTACAAAAGCTGGTGGGCTTTTGCTCTGAAGAGCTGGGTGGCTTCTACCTCGATATCCTCAAAGACAGGCTCTACACCTCAGGCACCGAGTCGCACGCCAGACGTTCTGCGCAAAGCGCGCTCTACCACATCACCCATGCGCTCATGCGCTTGATGACGCCTATCCTCAGCTTTACCGCCGATGAAATCTGGCAGACCCTGGGCTTGGATGCCAATAGCACCGTGTTTGAAGAAACCTGGTATACCCTGCCTGAGCATGGCTTGGATGATGCCACGCTGCAAGCCTGGAAGACTGTGATTGAGGTACGCAATATCTCCAACAAGGCCATAGAGAATGAGCGTGCCCAGGGCCATATAGGCGCCTCCCTGCAATCCGAGCTGGATATCTACGCCCATGGCGCAGAGCTGGCCGCGCTGACGCGCTTGCAGGACGACTTGCGCTTTGTACTGATGAGCTCACGCGCAACCGTGCATGAGCGCGAAGGTGAGTTGGATGTGGTGGTTAACGCCAGTACCCATGTCAAATGCGCACGCTGCTGGCATTACCGTGCCGATGTAGGCAGCCATGCCGAGCATGGCGATATCTGCGCGCGTTGCGTTGCCAATCTGTTTGGCAAGGGTGAGTCCAGGCATTATGCGTAAGCCGTGGACCATGCGGGCATGGCTGGCACTCAGCGCCGTGGTGATTGCCCTCGATCTCTATAGCAAGCATCTGGTGGTGCAGGCTTTTGAGTATGGCGAGCATTTAAGCCTGACTTCCTTCTTTGATCTGGTGCGCTACCACAACGAGGGCGCAGCCTTCAGCTTCCTTGCAGGGGCTGGCGGCTGGCAGCGTATCTTCTTCAGCGTGATTGCGCTGGTGGCGTCCATCGTCATCATCCGCCTGCTGCGCAAGCATCCCGGACAAACCCTGTTCTGCCTGGGTTTGTCCCTGGTGCTAGGTGGCGCGTTGGGTAATCTTTATGACCGTTTGACGCTGGGTTATGTGGTGGATTTTTTGTTTTTCCATTATCAGGAATACTACTGGCCAGCGTTTAACGTCGCCGACTCGGCGATTTGCGTTGGGGTGGTATTGCTGGTGTGGGATAGCTTCAAGCGCAAGGCTTGAGGTTTATAGACGTGATTCGCAAGGGGGAGCTAGCGCTCCCCTTTATTTTTTGGCGAACAACTTGCTGGCCAGCGTCACAGCCAGCAGCACCAAAGCGCCTGCGACTATGCCAACCAAGGCATCAAACAGCAAGGACAGCAGCAAGCCTGCCCCTTGACCTGTCACTCCCAGCGCCAAGCTCAACTGTTCAGCCAAGTGATGCAAGGGCGGCAAGCCATGGCTGAGTATGCCACCACCCACTAGGAACATGGCGGCAGTCCCGGCTATCGACAGCCCCTTCATCAGCAAGGGCGCGCCTGCCAGCAGGCCACGCCCCAACAAGCGCAACGCGCTGTTGTTAGAGCGATTGAGCACTATGCCCGCATCATCAAGTTTCACTATGCCTGCCACCAAACCATAGACACCCACGGTCATCAGCAGCGCTATACCCGCCAGCACCATGATTTGCTCGCTTAAGGTCGCCGTGGCAACTGTACCCAGGGTGATAACAATAATCTCGGCAGAGAGAATGAAGTCTGTGCGTACTGCGCCCTTGATCTTGTCTTGTTCGTAAGCGCTGATGTCACTGACGGAAGATGTTTCGGTTAGCGTTGGGCTGGCCTCAGGTTTGCTGTCCTCATGAGGTAACCATTTGTGCGCGAGTTTCTCGAAGCCCTCATAGCAAAGAAAAGCTCCCCCCAGCATCAGCAAGGGCAAGACCGCCCAGGGGATAAAGCTGCTGATCAATAAGGCGGCAGGCAGCAGTATGGCTTTGTTGAGTAATGAGCCTTTGGCGACTGCCCACACTACAGACAATTCACGGTCAGCGCGTATACCGCTGACTTGCTGCGCATTCAGCGCCAAGTCATCGCCCAGTACCCCAGCGGTTTTCTTGGCAGCGACTTTGGTCATGGCAGAAACGTCATCCAGCAAGCTGGCGATGTCGTCTATCAGGGTGAGCAGATTGCTGGCGGCCATGCGGAACTCAAAGGAAATTTAGGTGCGAGCAGCATAGCATGAAGTACATAGGCAGTTTAAAAGCCTAGAGAATGACAAGGGTTAATATTGACAATAATTTGCTTTAAATTTGCTATTTGTGAATGTATATTGTTTTTCCCCTTGATCATTTTATGGAGCACTCACTTATGTCGAACGCGTTTAAATTTTCTGCAAAGTCCTTGAACGCCTTGATCGCTGGCGCTGCCTTGGGCGTCACGCTGCTGGCCTATGGCACCCAGGCGCAAGCAAGTAGCCAGGAAGCAATCACTTTGAGTTGTGATACTGCCAAGCAAGTTTGCCAGGCCAGTGGCACTGATGAGGATGGTAAACCTATTGCCGCCTGGACTTCATGGTTCACTAAGAAAGGAAGTAATGTCGCTATCAACAAGAAAAACACGCAAACCTCAACTCAAGCAAAAGTGGACCCTCAAATTGAGGATTCCATCCCTTGTGATCAAGGTGGACCTACGGGTAGCGTATTTACATGGCATGTGAGTACGTTTACAGAAACACTGAAGTACACGCACCCTAGCGCAACAGTAGACGTATATTGTTATTAATGATTTTGTAAAACAAAGGCGACCTGTAAGGTCGCCTTTTTAATCTGCATGACAGGCTGTTGAACATTAGCCTGTCATGTAGTGTGGACTATGGGAAAGGCTGCGCTGAGTCAGCTTTCCCCCTCATACATTCCTTAAGCTGCTTGCTTGAGGCTGGCAATATCGATCACAAAGCGGTACTTGATATCGCTCTTGAGCATACGTTCAAATGCCTCGTTGATTTCCTGGATAGGGATCAACTCAATATCTGAAGTGATATTGTGCTCGGCGCAGAAATCCAGCATTTCCTGGGTTTCTTGTATACCACCAATCAAAGAACCTGCCAGCGTGCGGCGCTTGAAGATCAGATTGCCAACGCTGGGGGAAGGGTGCGGACTATCAGGTACGCCAACTAGGCACATAGAGCCGTCACGCTTGAGCAGGGACATGAACTGATCCAGGTCATGTGGCGCGGCCACGGTGTTGAGGATGAAATCAAAGCTTTGCAGATGCTCGGCCATTTGCGCTGCATCCTTGGAAATCACCACTTCGTCAGCGCCCAGGCGCTTGGCATCTTCTGCCTTGCCGGGGGAGGTAGTGAACAATACGGTGTGCGCACCAAAAGCATGGGCAAACTTCAAACCCATATGGCCCAAACCGCCCAGGCCAACGATACCTACCTTATGACCCTTGCCCACTTTCCAGTGACGCAGTGGGGAGTAAGTAGTGATGCCAGCACACAACAGCGGCGCGGTAGCGGCCAGGTCAAGCTTATCGGAAATCTTCAGCGTGAAGCGCTCATCAACGACGATGAGGTTGGAATAACCACCATAGGTAGACTTGCCTGTGTGCTTGTCTGGGCTGTTGTAGGTGAACACGGAATGGTTGCAGTATTGCTCCAGGCCATCCGCACAGTCAGGGCAGCCACCACAGGAATCTACCAGGCAACCCACACCTGCCAGATCACCCGCCTTGAATTTCTTTACCGCGCTACCAACACGGGTGACACGGCCAACAATCTCGTGGCCTGGCACCATGGGGAAGGTGGAGTTACCCCATTCATCACGCGCCTGGTGTAAATCCGAGTGGCAGACGCCACAAAACAGAATTTCGATTTCTACATCTTCAGCGCCAACTTCACGGCGCTCAAATGCAAATGGGGCCAAGGGGGACTTGGGGTCATGGGCGGCATAACTGATGGCTTTGGTCATGGACTGCTCCTGTTAGCTAAGGGGGAATATGGCATGGCGCGGGTATGCACCCACGGCCACGGTAATAGAGGCATTATGGCGGCTTGCATTACTCCAATAAATGGAAATAAATCAATTTCACAATTCCAGAAATGGGATTTTAAGCCGTGCATAAAGCTTGCGGTACTGGCATGACACACCAATGTCAGTGCCAGTACCGCATGAGTTAAGGCTGACGGTTATCCAGTGCCAAGTAAAGTACGCTACTACTGGCCAGAATCAGCAAGCCGCCAGCGATGGCAAGGTCTTTAAGCAGCATGGTTGTCTGCTGGGCGTTGTTGAAATCAAGGTGGAACAGCACTGCTGCGAGGATACAGAACAAGGCCAGCAACCAGGCCACAATACGCGTCTGGAAACCAACAATAAGGGCGATGCCTCCCAGCAGTTCCAGGGCAATGGTAGGCCAAAGCAAAATGCCGGGCACGCCAGCAGATTCCATAAAGGCGACGGTGCCAGTTTGGTCGGCAATCTTGCCCGCGCCAGCGACCACAAATATGAGGGCAATCAGGATACGCCCCACCAGGTGTGCATATGCATTCATCTATTTCTCCTCTATATGATGTTATGTAGCCTGGGTGGCGTGTGCCACCCAGGCTTAACCATAAAGCATAACGAGTCAGGATGCCATGCAATGCCTGTGATGCATCTAAGTCAGATGCGCCACAGCCTGGGCGCTATGGTGAGCGCTATGCTGGCCGTTAAGCTTGCCGTTAAACTTGCTCAGTCAGCTTGGCTAAAGCTGCTTGCACGCCTGCAGCATAGCCAGGGTCGGCCTTGGCAAATTGCTGCAGCATGCGCTCTTGTATGCTGGCGTTGGCTTGCGACAGCCCGGCTGCAATATTGCCACATAGCTGTTGTTGCTGATCAGCTGACATCAAGCGGAATAGTGCACCTGGTTGGCTGTAATAATCTTCCTCAGACTGATCGTGATATCCCACCCAGGCATCTTCCAGCACAGGCAATGGTGGCGGAGTGTATTGCGGGGCCGGAGTGGGGGATGTGCCAGCCCTGTCATTGGGGTAAAAATTCGGCACCTGCTTGAGGCTGCTGGCAGAAGCACCATGACCTGTCACTGGGCATCCGGCCGCCATGGCTCCATCGCGCTGGTAGTGGTTGACCGGGCAGCGAGCGGCATTCACGGGTAATTGATTGGCATTGACGCCTACCCTATAGCGATGCGCATCTTGATACGCCAGCAAGCGCGCTTGCAGCATTTTGTCTGGTGAAGCGCCTATGCCGGGCACCAAGTTGCTAGGCGCAAACGCGGCTTGCTCGGTCTCGGCAAAGTAGTTGTCCACATTGCGGTTGAGCTCCAGCTGGCCTATCTCTATCAAAGGAAAATCGGCATGTGGCCAAATCTTGGTCAGGTCGAACGGGTTGATCTTGTAATCACGCGCCTCAGCCTCAGTCATGATCTGCAACTTCACCGCCCAGGCGGGGAATTCACCACGATTGATGGCATCCACCAGGTCTTGCTGCGCGCCAAAGGCAGGCAATTGTGCGGCTTCTTCACCTGTTACGGTCTTGATGCCTTGCTTGCTCTTGAAATGCCATTTAATCCAGACGCGTTGCCCGGCTTCGTTCCAGAAGCTCAAGGTGTGGGAGCTGAAACCATGCATATGGCGGTAAGAAGCGGGGATGCCTCGGTCCGACATCAGGATGGTCATCTGATGCAGTGATTGCGGGTGATTGGCCCAGAATTCAAAGGCATTGGCGGGGGTGGGCAGATTGGTCACCGGATCTTTTTTCTGCGAATGGATAAAGTCCGGGAATTTGATCGGGTCGTTAAGGAAAAACACCGGAGTGTTATTGCCCACCAGGTCGAAATTGCCTTGCTGGGTGTAGAACTTGACAGCAAAGCCTCTAGGGTCACGCGCATAATCGCTGGAGTCCTGACCGCCGCCCACAGTGGAAAAACGCACAAACACTTCGGTCTGGCTGCCTACGGTTTGCAAAAAGCTGGCGATGGTGTGCTGGCTCAGGCTTTTGCTCAAGGTAAACGTGCCATAAGCCCCTGTACCACGTGCATGCACAACACGCTCGGGAATGCGCTCACGATTGAAATGGGCGAGCTTTTCAAACAAATAGTGGTTATCAAAGGTCAAGGGGCCGCGCGGCCCTACGCTGATGCTGTTGTTATCGTCAGGCACCGGGGCGCCGCTGCTGGTAGTGATTGTGCTCATAACTTTCTCCTTGAGTTGATGAAGGCTGCTGGCTTTAGCGCTTTTAAATCGCTCTATGATTATTCAGCCTGTTATCTTGAGTAATATCTGTGACGCAGGTTCATCCTAAAGCTAAATCCATCTTAATGAAAATTGATTGTTTTAACCAAGTCAATAAGTCGAGCTAATGGTTGTAAGCAATAAAAAAGGGACCGAAGTCCCTTTTCTGGTTTAAGGCTAGCGCCAGTATCAATGATTGGAGTTGACGCGTATCTTTTGCAAGATGATGGTTGATAACTCTTCAATCGAACGACTGGTGGAATCTATCCAGTTAATCTTTTCACGCTGCATCAGATCTTCAGCCAAACGTATTTCATGGCGGCAGTTGTCCAGAGAGGCATAGAAGCTATCCGGCCTACGCTCGCTACGTACGCTATGTAGGCGTTCGGCATTGATGGACAGCCCGTAAAGTTTCTCTGGATGTTTCTTCAAGGCTTCAGGCAGGCTGCCACGCTCCAGATCTTCAGGGATCAAGGGGTAGTTGGCGGCCTTGATGCCAAACTGCATGGCCAGGTACAAGCTGGTAGGTGTCTTGCCGCAGCGCGACACGCCTACCAAGATTACCTGCGCTTCACTGAGGCCAAAGTCTGTCATGCCGTCATCGTGATTCAGCGTGAAGTTGATCGCATCAATGCGCTCGTAATAGCTGTTACCCAGCACACTGTGGGCAATACCCGAGGTGCGCGAAGGTTGCATCTGCAATTCTTCAGCCAATGGATCGACAAAAGAACCGAACACATCCAGATGCAGGGCATTGCTCTGCTTGAGCTTATCTCTGAGATCGGTATTCACCAGCGTCATCACAACGATGGGACGTACTCCTTCGGCAGCCTCAGTTTCAGCGATACGCACCAGCGCCTCTTCCACCTTCTGTTCAGAGTCGGTGAAAGGCAGACGGATATGGCGGAAGCTGACCATAGGGAAATGCGCCAGTAGGTGGCCGACGGACTCGGCGGTAATACCGGTGCCGTCGGAGATGAAGAACACACTGCGTTTCTGCGTGGCGCTGGTCATCTTTTTTTCCGCTTACTTGCTGATACGCTGCCAGGTGCTGATCACGGTATCCGGGTTCAGCGATACCGACTTGATACCCTTTTCTACCAGCCATTCGGCAAAGTCAGGGTGATCAGAAGGGCCTTGACCGCAGATACCAACATACTTGTTCAGGCGGTTGGCAGTGCTGATGGCCATTTCCAGCAAGACCTTGACCGCAGGGTCACGCTCGTCAAAGCCGTGAGCCACCAGGCCAGAGTCACGGTCCATACCCAGCGAAAGCTGAGTCAGATCGTTAGAGCCTATTGAGAAGCCATCGAAGTACTCGAGGAACTGCTCAGCCAGCAAGGCGTTGGATGGAATTTCGCACATCATGATCAGACGCAGGCCATGTTCGCCGCGCTTGAGGCCATGCTTAGCGAGGATTTCCACCACTTGGCGTGCTTCGTCCAAGGTACGTACAAACGGGATCATCAATTCAATATTGGTGAGGCCCAGCTCTTCACGCACCTTGCGCATGGCGATACATTCCAGCTCGAAGCAATCCTGGAAGTCGGGCGAGATGTAGCGCGCAGCGCCACGGAAGCCCAGCATAGGATTTTCTTCTTCTGGTTCGTAGATTTCGCCACCAATCAGCTTGCGGTATTCGTTGGACTTGAAGTCAGACATACGCGCGATCACAGGCTTGGGATAGAAAGCAGCACCAATGGTGGCAACACCTTCAGCCAGCTTGTCGATGTAGAACTGACGTGGGCTGGCGTAACCCTTGGCACGGCGCAGAATGTCTTCCTGCATTTCGGCAGGCACTTTGTCCAGGTTGAGGATGGCCTTGGGGTGTATGCCTATCATGTTATTGATGACAAACTCCAGGCGGGCCAGGCCCACACCTTCGTTAGGGATCTGCGCAAAGCTGAAGGCCATGTCGGGGTTGCCGACGTTCATCATGATCTTGACTGGCGCTGGAGGCAGCTTGGCTTCTTCTTCCTGAGTCACGGTGAAGGGTACTGCACCGCTATAGACATAGCCGGTTTCACCTTCAGCACAGGAGACGGTCACCACTTGACCATCTTGCAGTAGCTCAGTCGCGTTCACGCTACCTACAATCGCAGGGATACCCAGTTCACGCGCAATAATCGCAGCGTGGCAGGTACGGCCACCACGGTTGGTCACCAATGCCGATGCGCGCTTCATGACTGGTTCCCAGTTAGGGTCTGTCATATCAGCCACCAGCACATCACCAGGCTGCACGGTGTTCATTTCGGAAGCGTGCTTGACGATACGCACCGGGCCAGAGCCTACCTTTTGCGTGACGGCACGGCCAGTGATCACGGCAGTGTTGCCGCTGCTATTGATCTGGAATTTCTCAGTAACGTTACCGCTTTGCGATTTAACGGTTTCAGGACGCGCTTGCAGAATGTAGAGCTTGCCGTCTACACCGTCACGGCCCCATTCCACATCCATAGGGGTCTTGTAGTGTTCTTCGATCTGCACGGCAAAGCGCGCGAGTTCGAGAATTTCTTCATCAGCCAGGGAGTAGCGGCTGCTGTCTTCCTTGCTGTTTTCCACGGTGTGAGTGCTCTTGCCAGCCACATTGCTGTCGCTGAAGATCATCTTGATCAGCTTGGAGCCCAGGTTACGGCGCACGATGGCAGGGAAACCCTTGGCCAGCAGTGGCTTGTGTACATAAAACTCGTCAGGATTGACCGCACCTTGTACCACGGTTTCACCCAGGCCGTAGGAGGAGGTGATGAAGACCACATCACGGAAACCGGATTCGGTATCCATGGTGAACATCACACCGGAGCTACCCAGGTTGCTGCGTACCATGCGCTGCACACCCGCAGACAAAGCCACATCAGCGTGGATAAAGCCCTTGTGTACGCGGTAGGAAATCGCACGGTCGTTATAGAGAGAGGCAAACACTTCCTTGATCGCGTGCAGGATGTTGTCCAGGCCGCGAATATTGAGGAAGCTTTCCTGCTGACCAGCAAAAGACGCATCGGGCAAGTCTTCCGCAGTGGCGGAAGAGCGCACAGCGAAGGTCATATCATCGCCAGATTCTGTGGTCAGGGTCTTGTAGTGTTCGGCAATCGCATCTTGCAGTTCTTTAGGGAACGGCGTGTCGATAATCCATTGGCGGATCTTCTGGCCAGTGGCGGCCAGGGCATCCACATCATCCACGTTGAGGACATCCAGTTCGGCATTGATACGCTTGTCCAGGCCGTCCTTGGCCAGGAACTCACGGTAAGCGTGAGCCGTGGTAGCAAAACCACCCGGTACACGCACACCTTTTGCAGTGAGCTGGCTGATCATTTCGCCTAGTGAAGCATTCTTGCCGCCAACTGCAGGCACATCAGTGATACGCAGTTTGTCGAAGGCGATTACGTAATCCAACATGTTTACTCTCCATCAATACATGGCGCCGGGCGCACGTAAGTTTTTGTTCAGAATCAATTTCCCATTTGGCTTACGCCGCTTGGGTCATCAACGCTGAAAAGCTAAAGATTTTAAGGGGATGTAGATAAAGGAAAATCAATATTTTGCCCTATTGTAACCTCATGTGTCACCTGTAACGCGGCTTTGGCGGCAAAAAAAGCCCGCCAGACATGATCAGGGTAGGGACTCGCAAGTATAGGCATGGGGAATCATGACTTGCATTAGTCCAATCGGCCTAGATGTAAAGACTTAAGGCATAGAGGCAATGGTGTCATGCAAGCACAGGCATTTGGCGCATGAACATGCCATTTGGCCTATTGCTTGACCGGATATTTGCTGAGTTTGCGCTGTAGCGTGCGCCTGTGCATATTGAGACTGCGCGCAGTGGCGGAAATATTGCCCTCATTTTCCTGTAGCACGCGCTGTATATGTTCCCATTCCATGCGGTTGACCGAGAGGGTTTGGCTGGCCAATGGAATCTCCGCATCGCCTTCGGTGCGCTGGAAGGCGGCCAATATCTGCGCCGCATCCGCTGGTTTGGCCAGATAGTGGGTGGCCCCAAGCTTGACGGCCTCCACCGCCGTGGCAATGCTGGCATAACCCGTCAACACCACAATCCGGGTTTGGTTATCAATCTGGTGCAGATGGCGCACCAGAGCCAGGCCGGATTCACCGGGCATCTTCAGGTCTATCACGGCATATTCTGGTGTTTCGTGTTCGGTCAGCGTAATGGCCTCTTGCACACTATGCGCCACCACAACATGGAAGCCGCGCTTTTGCATGGCACGTGCCAGCACCTCGGTGAACAGCACATCGTCATCCACCAGCAGCATATCGGCCTGGTTGAGACTATTAATATCACTGAGACTATTAATATCAATGTCCGCCATATACAGGCTCCAGACAAATACGCGCCAGCGGAATCAGAATGCAGGCCACTGTGCCTTGCGGCTGGCGCTGTTTGAAACTGATTTCACCATCAAATTTTTCCAGTACTGACTTGGCAAGATATACCCCCAGCCCCATGCCACCCTGCGCCTGCTTGGAGCTAGTGAAGGGCGTGCCCATCTGTGCCAAGGTGCTGCTATCGGGAAACTGGCCCTGATCATGGATTTCAATACGCAGGTTTTTGCCCGCGACTGCCACGATGACGCTGATGCCATCAGGCGAGGCATCGGCGGCATTGTTGATAAGATTGGTGATGGCCTGGCCCAGCGCCAGGTCGGCCACCATATGCGGGCAAGGGTCTGGCAGATTGAGCTGTAATTGCAAAGGTGTGCCTGGCCGCATATCTGACCAGCGGCTCACCAGTTGCTGCACAAAGACATCCATGCGCAAGGCGCTGGCGGCCTCGGAGCGCCTCATTCCAGCCGTGGCAGTAATAGAAGAAAGTATCTCCTTGCAGCGCTCTACCTGCTTGCGCAGTAAAGCGAGCGACTCTGCCAGTTCGGGCTGGGTTTGATAGTCATCCTGTAATTCGCGCGTGATCACGGCCATGGTGGACAAGGGCGTACCCAGCTCATGCGCCGCGCCTGTGGCCAGCGTGCCTAGCGCCAGCATGCGCTCACTTTCCAGTACTTTTTCCCGTGAGGCTGCTAGCAGCCTGTCGTATTCGCGCAGATTACGCCCCATGCGCTCCACAAAGAACGCAATCACCAGCGCGCTGACCACAAAGCCCCCCCACATGCCGAGCAAGTGCAGGTTAAACCCTTCATCCTGCAGATGATAAGAAGCATGATGCGTGTGCGCTTGTATGGTGAGTGGCTGGTAATAAAACATCAGCAGGCTATAAGCCCCAACCACCAGGGCGGCAATCAGCCAGGTCTGCCGCCAGGACAGTGCCACTGCGGCCACCGCCAGCGGTAATAAATACATCCAGACAAAAGGATTGCTGTAACCGCCCGTGGCGTAAAACAGCCAGCTGAGAATGCCAATATCCAGCAGCAGTTGCAGAAGAATTTCCAGATCATCAATACGCGCCTGACGCCATAACCGTAACCAGCTGATTAGATTGATGGCAAGCATCAGCCCCAGTGCCGCCGCCACTTCAGTGACAGGCAGGGCCAATTGATAGTTGCGGGTGGCGACTATGCTGGCCAGCACCAGCGACACCATCATAACCACGCGTAGCCAGAGCAGGCGGCGCAGCGTAGTGGCAAAAGCGCGAGAAGACATATTGGCATTTTACCTCAGGCACTGCAGCGTCTGGCATGCGACAAAATGCCACGGCGGCAATTTGCCACATTCTTGAATCCAGAGCACTTTTTTAGAATGCCTAGTCCTGACTTCTCGGGACTAGCATCATAAAAAGGAGAAAGTATGAAGAAGAGAAAGCGATCGCTAAACATAACCCAGGCTAAGGGCTTGGCCCGGCTGGCTGGTCTGTCGCTGGGCTTGTTGCTGACCAGCAACGCGGCCCTGGCAGCAAACCCGGCTGGCCCTGGCGAGACCCTGGCGCGTAAAAGTGGATGCCTGGCTTGTCATGGCGTGCAGGAAAAGAAACTGGGGCCAGCCTATAGTGACGTGGCGGCAAAATACAAAGGTGACAAAGGCGCGCAGGCGCGTCTGGTGAGCAAGGTCAAGGCTGGTGGCAGTGGCGCATGGGGCGATATGCCTATGCCGCCCAATGCACACGTCAAGGATGAGGATATCAACACCATTGTGGCCTGGGTGCTTTCTCTGTAAAGCTAAATGATGTCGCGATATGCTCATTTGCAACATCATGGCCTGCGACATCATGCCGCATTCCCCTGGCTGTGATACGGGCATAAGATGAAGCCATCCTGTATCGAGGATACCTCATCACAGTCTCGCTATAGACTGCTTTAGGGCTGAGTGCTTGCTGGCACCCGGCCCTTTTTCTTTTATTTGTATTTATTTTCCTGGGTCTGTATGAGGTGTGCGGCGCGACGTTTGTGGCGCCAGCGCAGCCAGCCCGTCACAAACAGCAGCAAGGGCAGCAGCCCGCTCAGCAATACCAGCCAGCGGCCCACCAGCCCAAAGGCTTCGCCATTGTGCAAAGGGTGCAGCCAGTTCAGCAGCTTGTCCCCGGCGCTATCGGCAAAATAATCATGCTGGCCTAGCATTTGGCCTTGCAGGTTGAACTGTACCGTGGTCTTGGGGAAGCGCAGGCCGGGTTCGCCGGGCTGGTAAAGCCGGAACTGATATTGCCCCTGGGCGCTATCCGGTGTGTAAATCCAGCGTAGGCGGCTGCCGGGAAATTGTGCCAGCGCGATAACGGCCATCTGATCCAGACTTAATGTGGCGGCAGGGATGGCGGCGGCATGCTCAGGTGGCGTAGCTGCGCTTCCCATGTGTTGCAAGCCATGCTTGGCGCCTATCCATGGTTCAAACCAGGAGGGTTTCTCCAGCATTAGCCCGCTGACCACCAATATCAGCAACACCAGCAGGCCATAGACCCCTGCCAGCTTGTGCCAGTCGTAAATGCGCTTATAGAGATGGGCATTGCGTCTATAGGCAAAGGCCTTGCGCCAGTTGCCGCGACCTTGGGGCCACCACAGGTAGAGGCCAGTGAGCAGCGAGATCAGCATCAACAGGCTGGCAATCGCCAATATGGTTTTGCCATCCAGATCCAGCAGCAAGGTGTAGTGCAGGTCATACAGCCAGGTCATGACGGTGTTGCCCCATAGTCGTTCGGAGGTTATCTCCAGCGTGTGCGGGTCCAGGGTCACCATCAGCGGCGCAAAGTGTAGCTGTCTGGTTTCCGCTGGCTTGAGGTAGCGCGCCAGCACCGGATAACCCTCATGCAGCGGCAGCTCTATGCGCCAGCCTGCCGTGCGCGCGGGGAAATCCGCACGCAGCTTGTCCAGTATGGCTTGTGGCGAGCCTGGCTGGGAGGAGCCTGGCCTGGTCACTGCTGGCAAGGCCAGGTTGTCCAGCGTGGTGTAGAACACCAGCAGGCTGCCAGTCAGGCCCAGCAGCACAAACACTGCGCCCACGCTCAGGCCCAGATACAAATGTAACTGCAACCATAAGCGCCTGAGCTTGAGCTGGTTCATCCCTGACTAGCCTCGCTCAAGGGCGGATATATCAGACTATTACCTTGCAGCCGCATTACAAATCCAGCCGTACAGATGCATAAATGCCACGACCCTCACCTGGTGAGTGCAGGGTTTGCGGGAAGGTGGTATCCCAGAACACATACTCATAATAGCGGTCGGCAATATTGCGTGCCTGCAACTCCAGGCTCACATTCTTCTGCACCTGCCACACTGCCCCCAGGTTGACGAGGAAATAACCGCCAAACTTGCCCTGGGTATTGCTGCGCTCCAGATAATAATCGCCCTGGCCATTGGCCCAGGCCGAGAGCTTGAGTGTGGGTAGCACGCGGTAGTCAGCACCCAGGCCATAAATCTGCCGTGGCACATGGTCAATCTCGTTGCCTTGGTTGTTGAGTTCAGTGGCCCCGGGTTTGACGATTTCCGAACGTTGTAAGGAAAGATTGGCCCATAAATCCAACTTGGAGCTGGGGCGCAGATTGGCCTGGAAATCCAGACCACGGCGCAGGGTTTTGCCTATGTTCTCGGAATCATTGCTGGCGCTGCCCAGTATGCGTCTGGCTTCATTGCTGGCTTCCTGCTCCCACAATGCTACACGCCCGTCTATCCAGTCTGTGGGCTGTAGCTTGACGCCCAGTTCCCAACCATCATTGATGGAAGGTTTGAGATCAGGGGCCAGAGGGTTGGTTTTATAGGTCGCTGCGCCTATGCCCACCTGGAAGCTGCGCCCCCAGTTGCCGTAGACGCTGGCATGCTCGGAGAGCGTGTATACCGCACTGATCTTGGGTTGGCGGATCACGCCGTAATCCTGCACATCGGCATCAATGCGGCCAAGGATATCCTTGTAATCACCATAGACGCGGTCTATGCGGTAGGCGGGCACGATCTTCAACGCGGCAGTGGGGCGGATAATGGCCTGCACATAGCCACCATAGATATCAAATTCATAGTGCTGGTCACGCGTGGTGCTGGTGCGGGTGCGTGCTGTGGTGTTGTAGCGGCGGCTGACATTGTCCTGCCATTCAGCGCTAAACCCGGTTTCCAGCGCCAGACTGTGCAAACCCTGAACCTCTGGCCGCCAGGTCAGGCTGGAAATCACGCCCTTGTGGTTTTCTTCCGCCAGGCGTTCGCCCTGGCTTGCATTGCGTATGGAAAAACGCACCCAGCGCTGATCATTCATGGTGTTGAGATAGGCTTTATTGCTCCAGAACCACTGCTCATTCAGCTTCCAGTCAAAGTGCAGGCTGAGCTGGTTGAGCTCGCGCTCGCCGCCATCGGTGCTGTTGTGGGGCTGGGAGTCACGTGGATGAGCGCGTGATTGTGCAAAAGTCAGATACCCGGCTTCCTGCGCATCCTGTTCATAATGCCGTGCAATCAGCCCAGTGCGGAATTGCCCATCCTCGGAGTCATAAAACCACTTGCCAGCCACCGTGCCCTTGCGCGAGTCAGAGTGGTCACGGTAACCGTGGTATTCCTGCACCGCGGCAAAGTAATTCTGGCTGAAGCCATTTTTCTCTATGCCCACGCCTGCCTGTAACTCACGCGTGTTGAAACTGCCGTAGCTAGCACGGGCCGTGGTGTAGTTGCCGCCTATCTTGGTCACCACATTGGCATTGCCAGCGATATTGTGCAACCCATAGCGTGGGTCGTTGGTGCCACGCACAATCTCTATGGCCTCGATATCCAGAGGCATGATCATATCGAGGTAAGGCATATTGCCGTCGTTGCTATTGCTGGGAATGCCATCAATCAGCAGCTTGACGGCATTAACCTCACCTTCGCCATTGAAGCCACGGAAGGAGAATTTACCCGTGGTAGTGCCCATGCGGTATTCGGTGAGCTGCACGCCGGGCGCACGTGAGAACAGCTGCCAGCTGTTTTGTACCGACTGGTGTTCTATGGCCTCCACACCAATCACATCAACCGAAGAAAGAATGCTGCGTGCAGGCAGGGCTGAGGCACGGTTGCCGGTGACGACAATACCGCCTACGGTAATGGTGGAATCGCTATCAGTGGAGCGAGGTGTGACATGGTCGGCCAGGGCGTGGCCGCTATAGGCTGCCATGACTGCAATGGCAACAAGATTGAAACGATACTTCATGATGACTCCTGAATGTTCAGGTCAGCTGCATGACATGACGCACTTCATAACCTCACGAGGATGAAAAAATCATGCAGGCTTCACCCATAAGCCTGGGCAAAGATTGACCAAATAAGACTAGGCCTCAAGCCTGCAAGAGCAGGCCATGGGCAAGACAATCAGGAGAGTGTGGGTGGGCCGCGCGGCTGAATGGCTGCCCAGGCAAACAACGGGCGTGGCGCGTGGTAATACAAGGCAGGCATCTCATAGCGAAGATTGCCCGATAACAGTTGCGGGGCATTGCCGCTTAAGAAGACTGGGCTGTGATGCATGAGATTGCAATATGGGCAGTGCACCATGCCATGCGCAGGGGATTCATGATCGGATGTTTCCTGATCATGCTCAGCGCCAGATTCAGACAAGGCTTCGGGGCTGGTGTTCAGCGCTATATGGTCAGGTACGTGCTTGCCTGCATGGGCGTGCGCAACTTGCCTTGGTTCATGGCTGAGTTCATGGCTTTTATGCTGGCCTGCCAACATGTTGTAGTCCGAAGGGGCTGCTGCCGTTTTTACGGACAAAGGCATATACTGGCTGCCCGTGTTGATACCGCTCAGCTGGTTCAGCATGGAACAGGCCACCAGTATCTGGTTGCCGTGCGCTGCCAGCGTTTGCGAGATTGCCGGGGCCAGCGCGCTGAATAGGATAAGGACGCATGACCAGAGGGCGATCAGCTGACGCTTTTGCCTAAACAGTATCATGTACGGATAATATCAATAAAAGTCATTTCAATCACGCATCATGCTTTTCCAGTGTCGGGGTAAGATGAAACAACAGATTTTTGCCATCCTGCTGGGCTTGCTGGGCCTGTCGGCCGCACAAGCTGGCCCGGAGACGGTGACCCAGGATGAGGATATCCAGCTGCGCAAGCTGGCAGACCGCATCCCGAGCAATTGTCGGGTAGCCGGCACGCGCGATGCCAATGGGCAACCGGTATTCTTCTGGCAACATACCTTTAATGACGGTACGCGCGATCTGGTAATGGCAACCTCGCTGGAAGGCCGCTTGCAAGGCATACGCCGCGTCACCTATGGCGGTAGCCAGAGCCTGGGCTGTCATTTTCCCCTACTGGCCATAGTGCGCGGTGGCGCCTGGGGCTGGCATCTGGCCTGGATGCGCATGAACAAGGGCTTGTTCTATGCACGCATGGATGGCGAAGCCTGGGTGTCCTCACCGCCCAAGCGCATGAGCAATGCCGATGTGACCCAGGTGGAGCTCAGCACCGTCAATAATCGCGTCAGCCTGGGCTGGCTGGAGCTGACCAACAATATCACCATCCCGACGCAGATGTTCTCCGAGGATGATGGCCGCACCTGGGTGCGCCGCTAAACTTAAGCCGAGCCCGGCTCGGCCACTTGGCACCATCAACTCGGATGCAAGTTCAATCAGCATAAGTCTTCAAAGCAACACGTCTTGAATTCAAGACGATTGCCGCCATTTAGATGTCAGTTAAACCTACACTGAAGGAAGGCAAACATGCGTTTCGACAAACTTACCACCAAATTCCAACAAGCCCTGGCTGATGCGCAAAGTCATGCGGTCGGCAATGACAATCCACAAATTGAAGCCCCCCATCTGCTGCTGGCGTTGCTGAATCAGGACGATGGCGGCACCGCCTCCCTGCTGGCACGGGCTGGCGCTAATCTGGCTCCGCTGCGCGCAGGGTTGCAGGCGGCCCTTGCCGAATTGCCGCAGGTACAAAGCAATGGCGGCGAAGTCACTATCTCGCGCGAGTTGAATAATTTACTCAATGTCACCGACAAATTTGCGCAAAAGCGCAACGATGCCTATATCGCCAGCGAAATGTTTCTGTTGGCGCTGGCTGAGGATAAAGGCGTCACCGGACGGCTGCTCAAGGCGCATGGTCTGACCAAGCAGGCTCTGGAGCAGGCCGTCAATGCCGTGCGCGGCAGTGACTCGGTCAATAGCCAAGAGGCGGAAGGCAACCGTGAGGCGCTGAAGAAATTCACCATAGACCTCACCGAGCGTGCGCGCAATGGCAAGCTAGACCCGGTGATAGGCCGGGATGATGAAATACGCCGCGCGATTCAGGTGTTGCAACGCCGCACCAAGAACAACCCAGTGCTGATAGGCGAACCCGGCGTGGGCAAGACCGCGATTGTGGAAGGCCTGGCGCAGCGCATTATCAATGGTGAAGTGCCGGAAAGTCTTAAGAACAAACGCGTACTGGTGCTGGATATGGCAGGGCTGTTGGCCGGGGCCAAATACAGGGGCGAGTTTGAAGAACGCTTGCAGGCGGTGCTGAAGGAACTGGCGCAGGATGAAGGCCAGACCATCGTCTTTATTGATGAAATTCATACCATGGTGGGCGCAGGCAAGGCCGAAGGCGCAATGGATGCGGGCAATATGCTCAAGCCTGCGCTGGCGCGTGGCGAGCTACACTGCGTGGGCGCCACCACTCTGGATGAATATCGTAAATACATAGAGAAAGATGCTGCACTGGAGCGCCGCTTCCAGAAGGTGCTGGTGGATGAGCCTAGCGTGGAGGCCACGATTGCCATACTGCGTGGTTTGCAGGAAAAGTATGAGCTACATCACGGCGTAGAAATTACCGACCCGGCGATTGTCGCGGCGGCCGAGCTTAGCCATCGCTATATTACGGATCGCTTCTTGCCGGATAAGGCCATCGATCTGATCGATGAAGCCGCAGCACGCATCAAGATGGAGATAGATTCCAAGCCCGAGGTGCTGGACAAGCTGGAACGCAGGTTGATACAGCTCAAAATTGAGCGTGAAGCGGTGCGTCGTGAAAAGGACGAGGCTTCGCAGAAGCGTTTTTCCTTGATTGAAGATGAAATCCGTCGCCTGGAAAAAGAGTACGCCGATCTGGAGGAAATCTGGAAGGCAGAAAAAGCCCAGGTGCAGGGCAGCAAGCACCTGAAGGAAGAAATAGAAAAGATCAGACAGCAGATAGAAGATGCCACGCGCAAGGGCGAATGGCAGAAAGTTTCTGAACTGCAATATGGCAAGCTGCCGCAACTGGAAACCCAGCTCAAGCAGGCCACACACGCTGAAGAGCAGGAACAAGGCCAAGTCAAGCAGAATCGCTTGTTGCGCACCCATGTTGGCAGTGAAGAAATTGCCGAAGTGGTGTCTCGTGCCACTGGCATTCCGGTCTCCAAGATGTTGCAGGGTGAGCGCGAAAAGCTCTTGCATATGGAAGACAAGCTACATGAACGCGTGGTCGGTCAGGATGAGGCTGTGCGCCTGGTGAGTGATGCTATACGCAGATCGCGCTCAGGGCTATCTGACCCCAACAAACCGTATGGCTCTTTCTTGTTCTTGGGCCCTACCGGGGTGGGCAAGACCGAGCTGACCAAGGCTTTGGCGGGCTTCTTGTTTGATTCCGAGGAGCACCTGATACGCATCGATATGAGCGAATTCATGGAGAAGCACTCGGTGGCGCGTTTGATAGGTGCGCCTCCGGGCTATGTTGGTTATGAGGAGGGCGGTTATCTCACCGAGGCGGTGCGCCGCAAGCCTTACTCGGTGATTCTACTTGATGAGGTCGAGAAGGCACATCCTGATGTGTTCAATGTCTTGCTACAGGTGCTGGATGATGGTCGTCTGACCGATGGTCAAGGGCGTACCGTGGACTTCAAGAATACGGTGATCATCATGACCTCAAATCTTGGTTCGCAGATGATACAAAGCATGACGGGTGATGATTATCAGGTGATCAAGCTGGCGGTAATGGGTGAGGTCAAGGCCAACTTCCGTCCAGAGTTTGTGAATCGTATAGACGAGGTGGTGGTATTCCACGCGCTGGGCGAAACGCACGTCAAATCGATTGCGGGTATCCAGTTGCAAAGCCTGGCCAAGCGTCTGGCAGCCATGGATATGCAGTTGGCAGTGAGCGATGCGGCCCTGGCCGAGATTGCCAATGCAGGGTTTGATCCGGTATATGGTGCGCGGCCACTCAAGCGTGCCATACAATCCGAGATTGAAAACCCGCTGGCCAAGGAAATCCTCAATGGCAGCTTTGCTGCCAAGGACACTGTGCACGTGGATTTCAAGGGCAGTCGCATGCTGTTCAGCAAGGCCTGATGTGCTTGGGCAGAAACATCAGTGTTGCGCGGCGAGCATTTTTCTCCGGCCGCGCTTGACTAGGGAATTTCTGCCCAGGCCGCATGGTCATAGCGGTATGTTATAACGCTTGCCTGGATTTTTCCCAGGTGTTAAAGGCTGGCGCAAGCCAGGAGGATGAGATGAAACTAGTCATAGCCGCCATCACAGCAAGCCTAGTGCTGGCAGGATGCGCCACCACGCAGCAGCAACAGGAGCCGCAAATCCAGCGCATTTCTCAAGAAGAGCTGGAAAAAATCATGCCGCAGCCCACTCCTTTCATCACCTATGATGAGTTGGTGCGCTTGTCCAAGGCTGGCACATCGCCGGATGACATCATCGCCAAGATCAAGGAAAGCCGTTCCGCCTATGATCTCACCCCCTCCAAGGCGCTGGAGTTGAGCAAGCAGGGTGTCAGCCCCAAGGTGCTGGATTATATTTACAGCAGCCGTGAACAGGCGTTACGCGATGGCTTTGCCGATGAAATCAACAAGCGCGAAAAAGCCAAGGCGATAGAACAGGAAAGGCTGCGCCGTGAGTATCAGTGGCGCTACCGCAGTTATGACCCATTCTGGGGGCCTGGCTTTGGCGGTTATTGGGGTAGAGGCTATTACGGCCCACGCTGGGGCTATGGCTGGTAAAATTTAAGGCATACGCGCAGAGTATGCGCAGCGTGCAAGCAGTTGGGGCTGGAGATTTCCAGCCCTTTTTTATTGCTTCTGCTCTGCGGTTTTTCGCGGTTTAGCGATCAAGATCACGCGTGGCGGCGCGCCAGCGTAGTTTTTCCGAGTGACGGTGCCTGGCTTGCAGACGCGTATCCTTGAGTATGATTTCCATGGTTTCACCCAGCACGCGTACCACGCCAAGGATGGGGATAACCAGCATCAACCCGGCCACTCCGGCAATCGCCTCGCCAATCAGAAACATCATGATGGTGAGCAAGGGATGGATGCGCAGACTGCGGCCAACAATGGCAGGCAGGAAGAAGAAGTCATCCAGCATGCGGATAATGATAAACAGCGCGGCCAGGCTGTAGATGACCGAGATATTGCCCGGCATATCGGTGGTGGCAATCAGCGCGACAATGGCAAAGCCCAGCAGGGGGCCCAGGTAGGGAATCCAGCACAGCACCGCCACCACCAGCCCCCACATCAGCGGCGAAGATACGCCCAGCACCCACAGGCCCATGGTGGTCAGCACGGTATCTACCAGCGTCATTTTCATGAGGCCTACAAAGTACAGGCGCGCGGTTTGATCCACCGCATGAATCAAATACAGGGTTTTCTCGAAGAAGGCATTGGGCACCGCCGCTCCCAGCATCTTGCGTAGCTGCGCGCCGTCCTTGAGCATAAAGAAGGTGATGATGGGTGTCAGCAGCAAAGAGGGTAGCCAGGTGGCCAGCCCGGTCAGTATCTTACCCAGGTATTTTTCCGAGAAATGCTCGGAGAAATCGGTAAAGCTCTGGTAGATGTTGTTGCCAAAATGCGCGGACTGCAAAAAGCTGAACTGCTGCTGCAAGCTACCCAGCAACTGTTCGGCAAGCTTGGCACCGCCAGAAGCGTAATGGATAAAGCCGCTTTGCCAGGACGAAGCATTGGCCATCACCTTGGGATAAACCAGCAGCAATGCCAGCACGGTGACAATCAGGAAGGAGCCACTTAATGTAATGGCTGCCAGCGAGCGGCTACTGCCTGCCAGCACCAGCTTTTTCTCCAGCGGCGCCAGCAGATAATAAAGAATCAGCGCCAGTAAAAAAGGCACTACCAGCCACAGTATTTTCTTGAAGATCAACAATAGCAGGCAGGTGGAGGCAATAATGCCAGCCCATGCCAGCGGCCCAGGGCCGTTATTGACATTGGCCAGCACTGGCGGCGCAATGATATTGCCGGGAATCTGCTGGTATTGTGCCTGTCTCAGGCTGCAATGCTGGGTGATGATGGCGGCAATCTGTGGATAGGTATGCAGCAGATGCAGGAAATCCTCACGGAACAACACAGCCAGTACGCAGTTTTCCAGCGCACGTACCTGGGCCGAACGTGGCACATCTTCCAGCAGGGCGCGCTCACCGAAGAATTGCCCCGCTTCCATGATGGAAAGGTTTTGCCCATCTAAAGAGGCACGCACGCGGCCAGAAAGAATAAAGTAAACCGCCTGGCCTTCCTCATGCTGGTCAAAGACAATTTCATCACGCACATAGGTACGCTGGTGCAGAAGGTTGTTGAGCGTATCCAGCTCATGATTGCTAAGCCCGGCAAAGAGCGGGACTTCACGCAGCACAATCTGGTGCTGGGGCGTGACGGGGTGGCGGAAGCGGCTGAGTAACATGGTTAGGCAAGCGAGGCTGAGGTTGCCTCATTCTAGCGGGCGGCACTGCAAGCGCAAGCTTTTCCTTGCTTGGTGTGCTGTGTGCCAGCCTGATCGCGCTGGGCTTATACTCTGTGATGCGTCATCACCATGTGCGTAATGCGCGCGCCAATAAGGCATTGATAACAGCCTAGTGTTTTTTCTCGCAATGATATGTGGAGTTTTTCATGCAGCAACATCATCATCAGATTATCCAGCCCACCCACGGCCGCAGGCTATACGACATTACCCCCGCCGTGTTGCGGTGGCTGGCGGGCACTGGGCTGCGCCAGGGCTTGTTGACGCTGTATATCCAGCACACCTCTGCCAGTTTGCTGATCAACGAAAATTACGATTCTGATGTGCTGGTGGACATGGAAAGTTTTTTTGAGCGGTTGGTGCCAGATGGCGATGCTTTATTTATCCACACTGCCGAAGGGCCGGATGATATGCCTGCCCATGTGCGCTCGGCGCTGACCCAGACCAGCCTGGGCATACCCGTGCTGGATGGCAAGCTGGCGCTGGGCACTTGGCAGGGGATTTTTCTTTATGAACATAGACGCATGGCGCATAGCCGCAAGGTGCTGTTGCACTTGATAGGGGAGTAAGTACTTAGGCAAGCACTACTTGACCACGCTCCAGCTCAAGGGAGGACTTACTTGACCACACTCCAGCTCAAGGGGTCAAACGGTTTGCTCTGGTAGCGTAGCTCGAAATACACCCCATGCTGCTCATTGCCACCGCTATTACCCACTGAGGCCACGCTGTCGCCACCCTTGACGTTGTCACCAACTTGCTTGAGCAAAGCCTGGTTGTTGCCATACAAGCTCATATAACCACTGCCATGGTCTATGATAATGAGGTTGCCAAAGCCGCGTAGCCAGTCGGCAAACACGATTTGGCCACTGGCCACCGCCTTGACCTCGCTGCCCTCGGCCGCACGTATAAACAGACCCTTCCAGGAAATTCCGGTATCAGCGCGGCTGGCACCAAAACGGTTGCTGATCTCGCCGCGCACTGGCAGATTGAGCTTGCCTTTGAGGGCGGCAAAGTTGGTGCCGTCAAAGGCGTTGCTGGGCAGGGCTTCGTTGCGGCCTATGGGTTTGCTTGGGGCAGTGGGGCGCTTCTGGCCTGTGCCTGCGGCTGATTGCTCCCTGGCGGCTTCGCGTGCAGCTTCCTTGGCCGCTTCACGCTCGGCTTTTTCTCTGGCGGCTTTTTCACGTGCTGCCTGCTCACGCGCGGCCTTGGCCAGTTTTTCCATCAGTTGCGTCAGGCGCTGCTCATCGCGCTTGAGCTTGTCGATTTCATTGCGCTGCGCACTGATCTTGCTGGATAGCTGTTTGACCAGCTTGTTGCGCTCGGATTTCTGCTGCTGCAGCTCATTGCGCTCTTTTTCCTGCTGTTCTTGCAAGGAGTCCAGGCGTTGCAAGGTCTTGCTGGTTTCTGCATTGAGCATTTCCACGCGGGCCAGGTTGTTGTTGGCCGAGCTGACCAGGGTGTTGCGCGCTTGCGAAACATAACCCAGATAGTGCAGTTGCCGAGCGGCGGTATTCGGGTCTTGCTGCTGCAACAGCGTCTGCACCTGGCTGGATTTGCCATGCAAGTACTGCTGGTAAAACTGCTTGCGCAATAATTCCTGTTGTTGGGAGAGGGTGTTGCTGAGCGCGTTTTTTTGCAATTGCAGGGTTTGCAGATTGCTACTGCTCTCTTGCTGCTGCTGTTTAAGGTCTACCAGCTTGCGATTGGCCTCGCTAATGGCTTTTTCGCTTTTCTTTAATTGGTCAGCAGCATCGGCATGGGCTTCCTTGGAGGTATCCAGCTCTTTTTTCAGCGATTCCAGACGCTGGTGGATTTCATCCAGTTCCGCCTTTGGTGCGGTATTGGCAGCCGCGGTGCTGGCCGACTCTGCCTTGCTGGCAGCCAGGGTCAAAGACCAGGCCGCTGGCCCAGCATAGAGGCTGCTTGCCAGCAGCAGACTGAACCAGCGTTGTTTCATGCTCAGGCGTTGAATGTGACCAGGGATTTTCCGGTCATTTCTGCCGGTTGCTTCAGCCCCATCATATTAAGCAGAGAAGGTGCCAGATCGCAGAGTGCGCCCTTGCCTTCGGCTACCAGGCTGGCGGGTTTGCCTATGAAGAACAGCGGCACCAGGTTGGTGGTGTGCTGGGTGTGCGGCTGGTTGTTTTCGTAATCACGCATCATTTCCACATTGCCGTGATCAGCCGTCACTATCATCTGCCCACCTATGCTTTGCATGGCCTTGATAATGCGGGCCAGGCAGGTGTCTATGGTTTCCACTGCCTTGATGGAGGCCGTGATTTCACCGGAGTGACCCACCATATCGCAATTGGCATAGTTGCAGATGATGGCATCGTACTTTTTGCTGAGTATGGCTTCTTCCAGCTTGTCAGTCAGTTCAAACGCGCTCATCTCTGGCTGCAGGTCGTAAGTGGCCACCTTGGGTGAAGGCACCAAAATACGATCTTCTCCGGCAAATACCTGCTCTTCTCCGCCATTGAAGAAGAAGGTCACGTGCGGGTATTTCTCGGTTTCGGCAATGCGTAACTGGGTGAGGCCTTGTTGCGCCAGATATTCGCCAAAGGTATTGCGGATTTCAACCGGGGCAAAGATAGGGGTGGCGCGCGTTTCTGCCTTGTCGTACAGGGTCAGGGTGTAGAAGCCACCCAGCTTGGGCAGGCGGCGGCGATTAAAGCCTTCAAAATCTGGGTCCAGCAGCGCATGGCTAAGCTGGCGCGCACGATCAGAGCGGAAGTTTACGAAAAGAATGACATCGCCGTCTTCCATGGTCACAGGCTCCTCGCCCGGTGCGACTATGGCGGTGGCTTTGACGAATTCATCCTTTTCATCGCGCGCATATGCGGCTTCCAGGCCAGCCAGTGCGCTAGGCGCGCTGAACTCACCCACGCCATCAGTAATCAGGTTGTAGGCAATTTCTACACGCGGCCAGCGTTTATCTCTGTCCATGGCATAGAAGCGGCCACAAATAGAAGCTATCTTTGCCTTGCCTATGCGTGCGCAGGCTTCTTCCAGCTTGGTTAAATAAGGCTGGGCGCTGATAGGTGGTGTATCGCGACCATCAAGGAAAGCGTGCACATAGACGCGTTCCACACCTTGCTTGACCGCCATTTCAATCGCGGCATGTATATGTTCCTGATGACTGTGCACACCGCCGTCTGACAGTAGACCCAGGATATGAATGGCCTTGCCTGCACGCTTGGCCTTGGCTGTGGCTTCCAGCAATACCGGGTTGCTGAAGAACTCACCGCTGGCGATAGACTGGTTGATGCGTTCAAAATCCTGAAATACCACGCGCCCGGCACCAATATTGAGATGGCCGACTTCGGAATTACCCATTTGCCCGGTAGGCAGGCCGACAAAGGTTTCCGAGGCATTGATCAAGGTGTGGGGATATTGTTGCCACATGCTGTCCAGAGTGGGAGTATTGGCAAGAGCAATTGCGTTGTCGCGGCTGTCTTCGCGATAACCGAAGCCATCAAGGATGACGAGAAGAGCGGGAGTTACGTTCATTGCGGTCAGGATCCAGGTAGACTCAAGAGATGGCCTGTATTTTAGAGAGTTTTTGCGCACTACGCATGCCTAATCGCGGGCTGATAGGGTTGAGCCGGGGTTTTATAATGAAATTGCCTGGCTGCAATTTCTTGGCACAATTTGCTAGGCAGACTTATTTTTTCTCTCAGGCTTGAATTTTGTACGACTGGCTTCATGTAGCAAGAAGTGTTCGTCACTATCTGGCTTGCAGGCACTTTGCGCTTGCAGCTTGTTAAAAGATCAAATATCCATGGCGGCGGTCATGGACTGATTAGGGGTAAATGTGGATTTCGTTGCAAAAAATGCCTTATGGCTGGGATTGGCAGTAGGCTCAGGCCTCGCTTTGCTATGGACAGTGTTCAAGCGTGGGCCGCAAACTGGGGTCAGCGTGTCTGATGCCGTGCTGTTGATCAATCGCTCCAATGCCGTGGTGGTGGATATCCGCGATCAGGCTGAGTTTGCTGCGGGTCATATTACCGATGCACGCCATATTCCCCTGGCGGATATCGAGAAACGCGCCGCCGAACTGACCAAGTTCAAAACCAAGCCCGTGCTGGTGGTTTGCCAGAGTGGCGTGCGTTCGGCCAAGGCCGTGGCTCAGTTGAGCAAGCTCGGCTTTGAGCAGGTAAAGCAGATCAATGGCGGCCTGCAAGCCTGGCAGGAAGCAAAATTACCTGTGGTTAAGGGCTAGTAGAAAGAAATCCTATGGCAAATATCACGATGTATACCACGGCAGTATGCCCTTATTGCATCAATGCCGAGCGCTTGCTGGTAAGCAAGGGCGTACAGAATATCAACAAGATTCGGGTTGATCTTGAGCCTGAGCTCAGGATCAAGATGATGGAGCAGACCGGAAGACGGACTGTTCCGCAAATCTATATCGACGATTTGCACGTGGGTGGCTTTGATGACCTGCGCGCACTCGATATGGCTGGCAAGCTTGACCCCTTGCTGGCAAAGTAGCGTCACGGTTTTGTAGTACAAAATCCTGACGGGAGCGGATAGAATGCGGGATTGAGTGATGCGATCAGATCAGGCTTTTGCTCAATTTTTGAGTATCGCGCTTTTAAAGAGTAGTTTTTTAATATTTTTAATCAATAAGCGGGTGCGCCCAGGTGCCCCGTCGTTAAGGGAAGAGACATGGCAGAAGAACAGGCAGCACAAGATCAACAACCAGCATTTGGTATCGAGAAGGTCTACGTTAAGGATCTTTCACTGGAAATCCCCCATGCACCACAGATTTTCATTCAGCGTGAAGCGCCTCAAGTATCTATCGAGCTGAGCAACGCCACCGCCAAGCTAGAAGATGGCATCTATGAAGTTGTAGTAACAGTGACTGTCACCTCCAAGCTGGGCGACAAGACTGTGTTCCTGGTAGAAGTAGCGCAAGCTGGTATCTTCCAGATTCGCAACGTGCCAGAAGAAAACATCGAGATCATTCTTGGCGTTACTTGCCCCAATATCATCTTCCCGTATGCACGTGAAACGATCTCCGACATCGTTACCCGCGCTGGTTTCCCACCTGTATTGCTCAACCCTGTTAACTTTGAAGCGCTGTACGCTCAGCAAAAGGAAGAACAGGCTAAGGCAAATGGTGCGACTACCCACTAAAGCACAGCGCCTGGCTATGGCGCTAAGCCTGCTACCCATGCTGCTGCCCACCATGGCGGCAGCATTGGAGTACCGCTCGGTCAACGTCGCCAAGGCGACGTTGTACGATGCACCCTCGGCACAGGGCAAGAAGACACTGCTGCTGGGGCAGGGTTATCCAGTGGAAATCATAGTCAACCTAGGTGACTGGCTTAAGGTCAGGGATGCTCAGGGCACACTGAGTTGGGTTGAGTCCAAATCACTGGGAAATAAACGTACCGTACTGATCCGTAGCGCCGCTGATCTGCGTCAAAGTGCAGATGCCGCTGCCAACCTGCTGGGCAGGCTGGACAAGGATGTGGTGCTGGACGTGCTGGAATCTCCCGCCAATGGCTGGGTGAAGGTCAAGCATAGAGATGGCCTCACAGGCTATGTCCAAAGCACAGCAGTCTGGGGTTTGTGATCACGCATAGTGCTCTGATCACCATCGCTCACTCTTATCCAACCATGTTAAACCACTCATGAAAATTACAGTTTTAGGTGCTGGCGCCTGGGGCACTGCGCTCGCTTTGCAAATCAGCCGCCAACATCAGGTTTCACTCTGGACCCGCAACCAGGCGCATATCATGGATATGCAGGTAACGCGGGCCAATCTGCAGTATCTCGGGGATTTTGCCTTTGGCGATCAATTGACCGTGGATGGCGATTTGGGTCGTGCGCTGGAAGGTGCTGACCTGATAGTCTCCGTGGTGCCTACCAATGGTTTCCGCAATGCGCTCAAGGAAATCAAACGCTTGGGCAGCCAGGCTCCTGTGGTCTGGGCCTCCAAGGGGCTAGAGGCCGCCACTGCCAAACTGCCACACGAAGTGGCACAGGAAGAGCTGGGCGATAGCCGTCACTGGGGCGTGTTGTCGGGCCCCAGCTTTGCAGCTGAGCTGGTACGTGGCCTGCCTACAGCAGTGACACTAGCTGCCAATGATGCTGCTTTTGCCGAGCGTGCGGGTGCCTTGCTGCATGGTGGGCATTTCCGTGTTTACACCAGTACGGATGTCACTGGCGTCTCGGTAGGCGGTGCCCTCAAGAACGTGCTGGCCATTGCCGCTGGCATTAGTGATGGCATGCAGTGTGGCAATAATGCCCGTGCGGCGCTGATTACACGCGGTATTGCCGAAATGACACGCCTGGGCGTGGCCCTGGGTGGTGCCAAGGAAACCTTTATGGGGCTGACTGGCGCGGGGGATTTGATTCTGACCTGTACTGGCCAGTATTCGCGTAATCGTGAAGTCGGTTTGCGTCTTGCCAATGGGCAGACCTTGCAGGAAATTTTGCAAACCCTGGGGCATGTGGCCGAAGGTGTGCATACCGCCCGTGAGGTGCTGAAGCGCGCCAAGCTTTTAGGGGTGGAAATGCCGATTACCCACGAAGTTGACCAGGTGCTATCGCACGGACGTTCACCGCGTCAGGCCATGGAAAACCTCTTGAGCCGCGAGCAAAAGTCAGAAGCGCTATAAGGCCTAGCACTGTAAGAATGAGCGCTGTAAACCTGAGCGCTGTCAATTTCAGCCACAGAAAAAGCACCCTGATATATTGAGCGGTGCTTTTTTCATGTCTGGCATAGACTAGTATTTCCCACTCTTGAAGATTAACCGCCGAATGATTCATATCGCCTTGTACGAACCGAAAATCCCGCAGAACACCGGCAATATCATCCGCTTGATTGCCAATACAGGCTTTACGCTGCATCTGATAGGGCCTTTGGATTTTCAATTTGATGACAAAAATCTCAAGCGCGCGGGGCTGGATTACCACGATCTGGCCAAGGTAAAGATTTATGCTGGATATGAGGAATTTAAAGCGGCCATGGGCGACAAGCGTATTTTTGCGTTAACCACGAAAGCCCAGCAGTATTACCACAACATTCAATATCAGGCCGAGGATGTGCTGCTGTTTGGCTCTGAGACCTCGGGTTTGCCTGAAGCCGTGCGTGATGAATTGCGCGAGACCCTGATCCGCATACCCATGATGCCCAATAACCGCAGCATGAACCTCGCCAACACCGTGGCTTTGACCAGTTATGAAGCCTGGAAGCAGCTGGGTTTTGTTGGCGGGCTGTAAGTTTGAGGTTTTGAGTGTGAGCTTCTGAGTCTGGGCTTTAGAGCAGGTCTAACAACACCAAGCGTGGTGAGTGCTGTTTTCCATCACAGGTTCAATACAAACTCTCCTGCCGCGATTGGGCTCCAATCGAGACAGGAGTGGTCGCTGTCTTTAGTCAGCCTTGAATTGCTTGATTTTCTCCAGCATCTTTTCTGCAAACAATTGATAGATTTTTTCCGAGGGATGCACGCTATCAAAGAACGGATATTGCTGCTGATCCAGCAATGACTGCGAACAGCCATTGATAAACTTCACGATCAGCTCCTCACGTTCCAAGAGTGGGCCTAGTTCGTAATATCCGGCTTCTATATCGGTCACGCAGGCGCGATTGCGGGTGGCAGGTGTCCACGCTTGCAGCCATTGTGCAAACAGGCTTTGCATGGGTAACCACAGCACCTCCTGCCCTGGGAATGCCTTGCTTAAGCTGACTTCCATTTCGCGTTCCAGTTGCTGGGATAAGGATTGCGCCAAGGCGGCTGAGGAGGTGTTGAATAGCGCAGGGGTGGTGGAAATATCGGGCGGCCCAATCACCAGAATACGCTTGGCACCTAGCGCTTGCACGCGCTTGATGTTGTCAACGACCAATGCCGGAAGAGAACTGATTTTTATACGTTTTTTATCCTCCGTCACAAAATGCTTGTCTGCAAAGACATTAAGTAAATCATTGCCGCCGATAAAGAAAATGAACAAGGTCTGGTCTATCAATGGTTTGTCTGCGCGTGCCGCGTAAGCATCCACCTGCTTGTCCAAGGCCACCTTGTTGTAAATACTCAAGCGCAGGCCAGAATAGTCGTTGGCAATAGCCGCGCCTGCCACGGCATAGTTCAGGCCCGAGGTATTAGGGTCGCTGAATTTCTCCGAGATTTTCTGTTCCGCCTTGGCAGCAAACTCCAGCGTAGAAGCTGGTGTCAGCACGGCTGCCCTGATGACATCAGGCTTGGCAGTGCTGATGGCAGTGGGTGCTAATAAATCCATCATCTCAGGGTTCATTTCCAGGCGTGGTTCAGTTTCCAGAAGCGTGGAAGGGCGCCAGGCGGGCTGCAAGTGATCGCCCAAAGCTTTTGCCACAAACTCTACAGGCAGTTGGCCGTTGGTAAATGCCATGCCTTGGTGGGAGGTAGGGGGCGAACTCATATGCAGATGATGGAAATGCGTAATTTCACGCGCCAGCATGAACATATTGCCTTGGTCAGAAAGCGAGTCACCAAACACCACCAACTTGGATGGCGGGGCTTGCGAAGTCTGGAGTGCATTCTTAGTGACAATCGACGCCTCTCCGCAACTGCTCAGTAACATGAGGGTTGAGAGCATCATGCTAAGGAGTCTTATCAATGCAACGTTCATTCTGAATGTTTTGATCACGTCATTAACCTTTCAAATTTATCCCGCTTGCTAGCACCAGAGCACCTGATTCGGCCCCAGAGACATGAGGGAGGCTTGTATGTTGTTTTGAAGGAGATCGGCTGTTATGGATGCATGTGGCACTGAAAGGCAGCAGTCAGTAAACCCCCCAACCGCAGCCAGATTAATTGCTATTTGTCTTTAATGTAAAGTCAAATATAGCTATTTAATTGTAAATTTGATTGGGGTTTGCAGCGGGTGTGATACGTCACAGCTATAGGTGTGAATAGAAGGATGTTGCTGAGGTTGAGTGTGAATTCGGGCAGTGAAGCCAGGCAGTGAAGTCAGGCAGTGAAGTCAGGCAGTGAAGTCAGGCAGTGAAGTCAGGTCGTAAAAGTACGCGCGATCACCCAGCATTCCACATGAGTGGCACCCGCCGCTTTTACACATTGTGCCAAGGCATTGAGGCTGGCGCCTGTGGTCATGACATCATCCAGCAGAATGACCCGCTGGCCTGTCATGGAGGTATTGCAGGCAAATGCACCGCGCATATTTTTCAAACGCTGCCGATAAGGCAAAGTGGCTTGCGGCGGCGTGGCGCGAGTGCGCACACAAAGATGCGCTTGCAATGGAATGTTTAACTCGCGGCAGAGCGTGCGCGCAATTTCAAGTGATTGGTTAAAGCCCCGCTCTTGCAGGCGTTGCCTGTGTAGCGGCATGGGAATCAGGCAGTCGGCTTGGAGCTGGGGGTTTGCAATAGCGTGCTGTGAGTGCGCTCTGCTATGGGCCCACCAGGTTTTTGCCAGCATCTGACCCAGCATGGGGGCTAGGGCTAGATGTTGGGCATATTTATAACGCTGCAACATGGCGGTGAGTGGAAAGGTGTACTGAAACAGGCTGTGGGTGACATCAAATGCAGGCGGCTGCTGCAGACAGCGACCACAGCGCTGGCCTGCGATGGTAGGCAGGGCACACTGGGGGCAAGCCTGGGGGGTGTCAAGCTGCTGGTCATGCCAGGGGAGTTCAGCCAGGCAAGGTGCACATAAGCCCAGTGTTGTATGGCTAGCGCTGCGGCAGAGCAGGCAGGCTTGAGGAAACAGCCACTGTTTGAGCCAGTCCATGCAGCTCAGGTCGCGCTTTGTAGCTGCCCTTGGCGCGATTGCTCCAAATAGCGCTGGAAGGCGGCGGCAGGTACTGGCGGTGAGTAGAGATAACCCTGGGCAAAGTCGCACTTGATCTCAAGTAACAAATCGCGCTGCAATGGGGTTTCCACCCCTTCGGCGATGACTTTGAGGCCTAGCTTGTGCGCCATGACAATAATAGCCTCGCACAAGGCATAACTTTCATTATTAGCCGCGAGTTGGCTGGTGAAGCTTTGATCTATCTTCAGGTAATCAATATCGAAGCGGTTTAGGTAGGATAAAGAAGAGAATCCAGTGCCAAAGTCATCAATCGCGACTTGTATCCCTGCATCGCGGAAGTTAAGTAATTTGTCCTCAATGCTGCGTTCGGGATTGAACAGCAAGCCTTCGGTGATCTCGACCACAATATTTCTGCCAGTCAGCCCCAGGGTATGCAGATAGTTAAGCCAGTCACTATGTTCAAAGGTGTTGGCCTGGAATTGCACTGGGGATTTATTGATGCTGACGGAAAAGTCTTCGCCAGCGATGGCCTGCCATTTGACGACATTCTCCGCTGCACGGCGGAATATCCAGTCGCCCAACTCGACAATGGCGCCAATTTCCTCTGCTACCGGGATAAATACCGATGGGCTGACCAGCCCTTGCACCGGATGATGCCAGCGCAGCAGCGCCTCGGCTTTTTCTACCCGGCCCGTGGCCAGCTCTATGATGGGTTGGTAATAATCGGCCAATTCATTACGTTCTACGGCCAGACGAATATCCCGCGCCAGTTGCATGCGCTGCATGGCGGAATCCTGCATGGATTGCGTAAAGAACATACTGCGGTTACGACCTTTGTTCTTGGCTTCATACATGGCCTGGTCGGCATTGCGCATGATTTCGCCGCTGTCACTTGCATCATCGGGATAAACACTGATGCCTATGCTGGCAGAGATATAGACTCTTTCTTCGGCCAGTACATAAGGTCGGGACAGATTATCCAGCAGGTTATCGGCGATCTGCTGCAACTGCGCTTTATCGGCAAGCTGGGGCACGATGATGGCGAATTCGTCACCACCTAATCTGGCGACAGTATCCGACTGCCGCACGCAACCCTGAATACGCCTGCCTGCGGCCACCAGTAGATCATCTCCCTTGCTGTGGCCCAGCGAATCGTTGACTTCCTTGAATCTATCCAGGTCTATAGATATCAAAGCCAGCTTGCCATGCTCCTGTCTGGCCTGCTTGATGTGCTGCTCAATACGGGCATTGAACAAATGGCGGTTGGGAAGCTGTGTCAGGTTGTCGAAATTGGCCTGTTGCCAAATTAATTCGTCCGCGGTTTTCTTTTCTGTGATGTCGATATGAGTGCCACGCATCAGCAGGGGCTGGCCATCCTCGGTGCGAGAAATTAGCCGACCGCGACTGGTTACCCAAATCCAGCGTTCCTGCTTATGGCGCATGCGGTGGTCAGATTCATAATTTTCTGTCTGCCCAGAAAAGTGTTGTTCAAGCTTTTCGGTGGCCAGCAGCAAGTCATCTGGATGCATGAGTTTTTTCCAGGTGCTGGCTGTCAGCGGTGTTAGTTCTGCCAGGGAGTAGCCCAGCATGCTGGCCCAGCGATCATTGAACAGGCATTCCCCAGTTTGCATATTCCATTCCCAGGTGCCTGCACGTGCGCCATCGATGATGTCTTGCAGCCGCGTGCGCTCAGTTTCTATCTCGCGGGTTTTCTTGTGTACGGCAATTCTTAGCAGCGCAATCCACAATAAGAGAATGATCCCGGCGACTGAGGCGGCCAAGATGCCGTAGGCGAGTTCGCGCGAGTAATGGAAGGTTTCTATGGGCTTGCCCATCCATTTTTTCTCTAAGGTCTTGATTTCCTCAGGGCTGATCGCAGCCATGCCTTTTTCCACCAGCGCCATGGTGGTCTTATTTTCCTTGCGCACCGCGCGATGGAATTCGCCTGTGTACAGAGTGAAAGCCTTGCGGAACTCATGCTGTCTATCCAGGCTGTAGAGGTAATAATGAGCGGGAATCTCATCCAGGCAGAACAGCTTGATTTCTTGCGTCAAGGCCGCTTCTATCATGGCCGTGTAATTGTCGTATTGGCGCAGCGAATAAATGCCGTGCTCTTCCAGCTTATCTATGCAGGCATCGCCTTTTTGTACACCGACGACAAATCCGGTCAGGGCGCGGGGGCTGGTAATGCCCGTAATACTTTCATGATTGAAAATAGCCACCGTCTGCTTGGCATAGGGCTGGGAGAAGGTATAGAGCGCTTCACGCTTGGGCGTGCGGTAAAGCATTTCAATCACATCGGCATCACCATGCAGGACACGCGCCTGCGCGTTAACCCAGGCGGTGGGCACCAGATTGACCTCAACCCCGGTTTTTTGCTGCCATAAATCCCAGAGATCCACCAAATAGCCCACGGTGTTGCCATCATCGTCCTTGAACAGATAGGGCGGGTAGTTTTCATCGCCCACCACGGTCAGTGACTCGGCCTGTGCAGCGCTAAGCCAGGACGTCAAGGCGAATAAGGCGCTGAGCATAACAAGCTGGCACTGCTTCTTCAGCATATCGCTCACGCCTTTCTGTGAAGTCCCGGTTCGGGGTTGATGGTCAGAAGCAAGTCAAAACGCTTAGCTTTCATGCTGACTAGGATACACCTAGCGGCAAACTCCCGCAGGCTCAGCCGTGATTTGCAAATAACGACTTGTTATCTTTTAGATTATGAATGTTGCGTAAATATTTGAAATATAAATAAAAATAAATTATCTTTTGCTGATGGCGTGCAGCTTTTATCTCGCTTGCCATAGGTCGGGGATTCCGGCACATCTGAGAAATACCCCGTTAGATTATTGCTATTCCTTGATGATGTTTGCGTCAGCCGTGGTCGCATTAATGCTACGCATGTGTTGAACGCAAACCGGGGAGTCCGGGAGCGTGAAGCATGAAATTTGCAGATATAAAAATCGGCATTAGGCTGGGTCTGGGTTTTGCTACGGTACTCATGCTAATGGTCTCCATGGTGTTGCTGGGCTATATCCAACTGGTGCGTGTAGGCGATGTGGCCAGAAAAATGACCGAGGAAGAGTTGATCAAGGAGCGGCTGACGGCAGAGCTGGCCTCCAACGTGCGCCAAACCGGTATACGTGCCCTGGCAGCCGTGACGAGTACAGACCCGGCCATGGTCGAGTTTTTTAAAGATCGTATTCGGGAGACCGAAACAGAGGACGACGAGATCATCAACAAGCTGGAGGCCAGGTTAAGCCAAGCTGAGGGCAGAGCCAGGCTTGCCGATGCTCAGGAGAAAATTCAGAGTTTGGTGGCGATTCGTGAGGATTTGCTCAGCCAGCGCGCCAAGGGGATGGACCAGGAAACGATAAACCGCCTTGTAAGCAGTGAGTTTTTACCCGCGCGACAAGCCTGTTTTGACAGCATAGCGGCATTTGCCGAGTTTGGACGTGGCGTCATCAATGCCGCTGGTGAGGATATTCAAAGCAACAAGCGCTTTGGTATTTACATGCTTTTGGCATTGGGCGGATTGGCGATTGCACTCGGTATGTTCATGGCATGGCGGCTCGCACGCGGGATTACCCAGCCACTGGCGCAGGCACTCACATTGGCCAAATCTGTGGCCGCTGGAGACCTCACCAGCAATATCAATGTCACTGGCCATGATGAAATAGCGGAGCTGCTACAGGCACTCAAGACCATGAACGATAATCTGGCGCAAATAGTGACCGAGGTGCGTAGTGGGGTTGAGACTATTGCTACCGCTTCAGGTGAAATTGCCAGCGGCAATCTTGACCTCTCTGCCCGGACTGAGCAGCAGGCCAGCTCACTGGAGCAAACCGCCTCTGCCATGGAGCAGTTGACCTCTACCGTCAAACAGAATACCCAAAGCGCTAACCAGGCCAACCAGCAGGCTGGTTCAGCTTCTGACGTGGCAATCAAGGGTGGCCAGGTGGTAGATCAAGTCATCGCCAGCATGGGGGCTATCAATAATGCCTCCAAGCGTATTTCCGAAATCATAGGCGTGATCGATGGCATTGCCTTCCAGACCAATATTCTTGCTCTGAATGCAGCCGTCGAGGCCGCCAGGGCTGGCGAGCAGGGGCGTGGCTTTGCAGTGGTGGCGACCGAAGTGCGTAGCCTGGCTCAGCGCTCAGCCAATGCTGCCAAGGAGATCAAGGGCTTGATCACCGACTCGGTAGAGAGTGTTGCGGCAGGTAGCCAGCAGGTTGAGCAGGCGGGTCTTACCATCAAGGAGGTCGTGGATAGCGTCAACCGCGTCAGCAGCATTGTGCGCGATATCAGCGTGGCCAGCGATGAACAGGCCACGGGCATAGAGCAGATTAACCAGGCCATCATGCAAATGGATGATGTGACTCAGCAAAATGCAGCCTTGGTGGAGCAAGCTGCGGCGGCTTCGCAATCATTGCAACATCAGGCGGAAAATCTGGCTCGCGCGGTCAGTGTTTTCAAAATTAATGGTCAGCTTGCAACCTCAATCTCGCGAGCACTGCCAGTGCAGAGCGCGGCTAAATTTCAATACGTGAGAACAGCCTCTGGCATCAGCCCTGTACCAGTTAAACCTTTAATCACCAGCCCAAGTGTTCCGCGCCCGCAGCAAGTGACGCGCCAGCGCCAGGATCAAGAAGCAGGCACTCTGCAAACGCAAGCAGGGCCCGCAACAACCTCAGGCAAGCCAATGGCTAATGGTGCGGGCGATGTAGATGAATGGACGGAATTTTAGCGCTGCAAGCCAGGGCACCAGCAAGATAGGCTTGGTCTTTCAGTCTAGGATGTGAGTGCAGGGGGCAATTCCTACAGCACTTTCCTATTACGCTGATACGCTTTACCCCGCTTGCGCTGCACAGTGTGCATATTCAAACACTGGAAAAGAGACCATCATGCAGCGATTTACCAACAAGGTTGTCATTGTCACCGGGGCAGGATCCGGCATAGGCGCTGCCACCGCGCAACGTTTCTCTAGCGAAGGTGCAAAAGTAGTGCTGGCAGGCAGAACCCTGGAGAAGTTACAGGCGATCTCCCAGCCGCTGGCCCCTGAACGCACAGCCATCAAGCAAACCGATGTCTCACGCCAGCAAGATGTTAAGGCGCTGATTGCGTTTGCGCTGGAAAAATTTGGCCAGCTCGATGTGCTGGTCAATAACGCGGGTATTTATGCTGATGGCGATGTCACTGAAGTGAGTGAGGAAGATTGGGCGCAGGTGCAAGCTACCAACGTCAACAGCATTTTCTATGGAGCACGCGAGGCAATTCCGCACTTGGCTAAAACCGGGGGTTGCATCGTCAATACAGCTTCGGTTTCTGGACTGGGCGGTGATTGGAAAATGAGCGCCTATAACACCTCCAAAGGTGCGGTGGTCAATCTCACCCGCGTTTTGGCAATGGATTTTGCGCGCCAGGGTATACGTGTCAATGCGGTCTGTCCCAGTTTTACTTTCACCGATATGACCGCAGATATGGCAGAAGACCAGGAGTTGCTGGAGAAATTTTATGAGCGAATTCCTTTGGGGCGGGGTGCCCAACCCGAGGAAATCGCTGCGGCGATTGCCTTCCTCGCCAGCACCGATGCGTCATTTATTACTGGCGTTAATCTGCCCGTAGATGGTGGCTTGACTGCTTCCAATGGTCAGCCACCTGGGGGCTAGGGAGTCAAGCCTGGTAATAATTCTCAGTGAAATGGCGGTTGGTGGTACACAGAGATTGGCTTTAGAGATAGTGATGATATTCACCACCGCCGTGCAGTACACACACTCTGTAAGGTTGTATGTAAGTCTTTTGCGAGGCTGCACCTCTCTCTGGCTTAAGTCGGCATCAAAGCAATTTGGTGCCGATAGGCACATCCAAATCTGGCACGCACAAAGCCACTTCTCCTTCCGCATTATGGAATCCTGTCACCAAGCATTCAGACATCATGCTGCCTATCTGTTTTTTCGGGAAATTCACCACCGCTACTACCAGCTTGCCGATCAGGCTTTCTGCTTGATATAGCGCCGTAATCTGCGCGCTGGATTTTTTGCTGCCTATTTCAGGCCCAAAGTCGATCAGCAAGGTATAAGCGGGTTTACGCGCGCTGGTATTGAGTTCAGCCTGCACTACCCGGCCTACGCGTAAATCAACCTTGAGAAAGTCTTCCCAGGCGATCAATGGTTGTGTTTGCTGCACGTGTTGCATCCTTATGCGATGAGATTTCTTGATGAAGAGAATTTGAGTTGTTCAATTTTTAATCATATGTAAAGCGTTTGTTAAGGCTATCCTTGACAGGCTATAATCCGGCTTTCGTTTCCACTTTCAGATCATGGCTACCAAAATCATCACGCCCAAGCAGCAGATGCGTGCGGCTCAGAGTTTTGCGTTTTTCTCCAGTGTCGCGATTGTGGTGCCGGTGTTGATTCCATTTTGGATTGCGGCTTCGATTTTCGCCTATGCCTCAACCGCCAACCATCCCTGTACGCGTGTATGTGAGTATTTGGTGCCCGCAGGTTACCGCTTCTATGGCCTGTTGGGAACCTGGGTAGTGCTGCTGAATTTCAGTTCCAATATGGCAGGCTGGGTAGGTGGTGCGCTCAATCTGGCAATCATTATCTGGGTGGTCAGTATTCTCGTCATTGTGCCATTGGGCATTAGGGACATCCTGCGGGCTCAGCATGAGCCATGGCAGAAAATTACTATAGAGACAGAGTAAGGAATTTAAACATGCTTGAATCCGTTATTGATATTCGCGGCCTGGACAATGCCGAGCGCAGCAAGGTGCAGGCGCGTGCCGAAGCACCGCAACGCTGGACAGTTGATGAAATTGTCGCCTTGTTTGAATTGCCTTTTGCAGATCTGATGCACCAGGCGCAGACCGTGCACAGAGAGAATTTTGACCCCAATGGTGTGCAAGTCAGTACCTTGCTTTCCATCAAGACCGGTGGCTGTTCTGAGGATTGCGGCTATTGTCCGCAAGCCGCGCGTTATCACACCGATGTGGAAAAGCAGGATCTGATGCAGCTGGAAGAAGTGCTGGCAGCCGCACGTGCCGCCAAGGAAAACGGCGCCAGCCGCTTCTGTATGGGTGCCGCCTGGCGTAGCCCCAAGCAGCGCGACCTGGAGCCTGTGCTGAAGATGATCCAAGAGGTCAAGGCCATGGGTCTGGAAACCTGCGCCACGCTGGGCATGTTGAAAGATGGTCAGGCTGAACAGCTCAAGGATGCGGGCCTGGACTACTACAACCACAATCTGGATACCGCGCCTGAATACTACGGCGATGTGATTACTACGCGTACCTACCAGGACCGTTTGGATACCCTTGATCGCGTGCGTAATGTGGATATCAACGTCTGCTGCGGCGGCATCATAGGCATGGGCGAATCCCGTCCCCAGCGCGCTGGCCTGCTGGCGCAGTTGGCCAATATGGAACGCCCACCGGAAAGTGTGCCCATCAATCTGCTGACGCAGGTGGAAGGCACGCCTATGTATGGTACCGATGAGCTTGATCCGTTTGAGTTCGTGCGCACCATTGCGGCTGCGCGTATCACCATGCCGCAAAGCTTTGTGCGTCTTTCAGCTGGTCGTCAGAGCATGCATGAGGGCATACAGGCTTTATGCTTCCTGGCAGGTGCCAATTCCATCTTCTATGGTGAGAAATTGCTGACTACAGGCAACCCTGAAGCCGAGGCGGACAAGGCCTTGTTCGGCAAGCTGGGTATTCATCCGCTGTAAGCATGCCCATGCAGATGCAATCCAGCCCGGCTGGGGATATGTTGCAGGGATTGCAGTTGGAACTGGCGCAGCGCGCAGAACAGGGTTTGCTGCGCCAGCGTCGCATGCTGCAAGGCATGCAGGGCGCGCATGTCGTCATCAACGGTAAGCGCTTGCTCTCTTTTTGCAGCAATGACTATCTAGGCCTGGCCAGCCATCCCGCATTGATCTCCGCGATGTCAGAAGCCGCCCAGCAATATGGTGCGGGCAGTGGTGCCTCGCATCTGGTCACCGGGCATCAAACTGCCCATGAGGTGCTAGAGCAGCGCTTGCAGCAATTCATGGCCATGCCTGCCGTGTTGCTGTTCAGCACGGGTTATATGGCGAATCTGGGCATCATCACCGCCTTGTGTGGCCGCGATGATGAAATCTTTGCCGATAAGCTCAACCACGCTTCGCTCAACGATGCCGCGGTACTGTCACGTGCCAGCCTCAAGCGTTATGCGCATAACGACATCACTAGCCTGGAGCGCTTGCTGGCGCAGAGTACTGCCAGGCGCAAGCTGGTCGTCGCCGATGCAGTGTTCAGCATGGATGGGGATATTGCCCCTGTGCCTGCGCTGCTGGCACTGTGCGAACGTTACGATGCCTATCTGATGCTGGATGACGCCCATGGCTTTGGCGTGCTCGGTGCACAGGGTCGCGGCATCCTCGAACATTTCAATCTCAGTTCGCCACGCATTATCTATATGGCAACCCTGGGCAAGGCCGCTGGTAGTGCGGGTGCTTTTGTTGCGGCTGAGCAGGTGGTGATTGATTATTTGCTACAGTCAGCCAGGTCGTATATTTACACCACTGCCAGCCCGGCACCTGTGGCGGCGGCAGCACTGGCTGGTGTAGATATCATTTCTTCCGAGCCGCAGCGGCGTCAGCATTTGCAGCAATTGATTACCCATTTGCAGCAGCACTGCCAGCTGCAGCGTTGGCAGCTCTTGCCCTCGAATACTGCAATACAACCCATCATCATAGGAAGCAATGATGAGGCTTTGCGCGTAAGTAAGCACTTGCAGGAGCACGGTATTCTGGTGGCTGCCATCCGTCCGCCTACCGTGCCCAAGGGCACAGCCAGGCTGCGTATTTCGCTTTCGGCCCAGCATACAGAACATGATGTGGCTCATCTGCTAAATGCTTTACATGAGATAGAGGCCACATGAGTGCTTTACAACCAGCAGCGCCTTTGCATATAGACATCAAAGGCCAAGGCCCAGCCCTGGTACTGATTCATGGCTGGGGCATGCATGGCGGCGTCTGGCAGCCTTTGCTCAAGCGGCTGTCTGCGCATTTCACCCTGCATGTGATTGACCTGCCCGGTATGGGTTTGAGCCAGAGCGCAATTGCGACTGATCTGGACGAAATGGTTGCGGCCATCGTGCCGCAGTTGCCGGAAAAATCTCATCTTCTGGGGTGGTCACTGGGCGGGCTGGTGGCCATGCGTATTGCTAACCGTTACCCGCAGCGCGTTAACAAGATGGTGCTGGTGGGCAGTACGCCGCGCTTTATCAACACCGCAGAGGATGCCGTGCAACCCTGGCAGTTTGGCATGCAGGCCAGCGTGTTTGAAAAATTCGCCCGCCAGGTCGAGGCAGATTATGCCGCCACACTGCTTAAATTCCTCACCCTGCAATGCATGGGTGCTGATGATGCCAGAAGCACCATCAAGCAACTGCGTGTTGCCATTGCTGCACGCCCAGAACCTTCGTCATTAACCCTGCAAGCGGCCCTGGATGTGCTACTGAATAATGACCTGCGCCCCTTGCTGGCTAGCCTGACTTTACCCGTATTACTGATTCATGGTGATCGCGATACCTTGGCTCCGGTACAAGCCGCGCATTGGCTGGCGCAGCATTTGGCGCACGCCCAGCTTAGGGTGATTGCTGGTGCTGGTCACGCGCCTTTTCTTTCCCATCAGCAGGCTTTCATCACCGCCTTGCTGGATTTTCTGCAGACAGCCCCAAACGCTACATGAGCGATCAATACCATATAGACAAGGCCAGAGTCAGGGCCTCTTTCCATAGAGCCGCTGGCAGCTATGATGCCGCCGCCATCCTGCAGCAAGAAATCCGCGCCCGCATGCTGGATAGGCTGCAACTGGTCAAGCTGGCACCTACACGCATTCTTGATGCAGGCTGTGGCACTGGCCATGCCAGTGTGGCCCTGGGCAAGCGCTATGCGGGCAGTGAAGTGATTTCTCTGGACATTGCCCTGGGCATGCTGCAACAGACCTTGCGTCATTATCCCTTGCTGAAACGTTTACTCGGTAACAAGGCCCCAGCCGCCATCTGCGCCGATATTGAGCAACTGCCACTACAGGCGGGCAGTGTGGATCTGGCCTGGTCCAATGTCGCCATTCAATGGTGTAATGATCTGGATCAGGCGTTTGGCGAATTTCACAGAGTGTTGCGGCCAGAAGGCCTGCTGATGTTCAGCACCTTTGGCCCGGATACGCTCAAGGAATTGCGCGCCGCCTCTGGCGATGGCCATGTGCATGTCAGTCGTTTTATTGATATGCATGATATAGGCGACGCACTGGTGCGGGCTGGCTTTGCTGACCCGGTACTGGATGTGGAACGCTTTGTGCTGACCTATGACGATGTCATGGCGGTGATGCGCGATCTCAAGGCCATAGGCGCGCACAATGCCTCGGCAGGCCGTCCGCGCGGTTTGCTGGGCCGAGGCTTCCTCGCACGCCTGGCTGAGGCCTATGAGCAATTCCGCGATCAAGGCAAGCTGCCTGCGACTTATGAAGTCGTTTATGGCCATGCCTGGAAACCCGCGCAGCCGCGTCATGCTCATGCTAGTGATACAGCTGCAGTGACTTTCCACCCCCGAAAAAAAACCTGAGAAGCAAGATCATGAAACGCGCTTATTTTGTCACCGGCACCGATACTGGCGTGGGCAAGACCACCATCTCCAGTGCACTGGTGCATCAGTTTGCGGCGCTGGGTTTGCGCAGTGTGGGGATGAAGCCTGTCGCTTCTGGCTGTATCTTGCAGGATGGCGTGCTGTTGTCCGAGGATGTGCAACAACTCAAGGCCGCCAGTAATCTGGCGCTGCCGCTGAGCGATATCAATCCCTATTCCTTTCAGCCTGCCATTGCTCCGCATATTGCCGCCAGCCAGGCAGGCGCAGAGATAGACCTGAGCGTGATACAAGCCGCCTATGCGCGCTTGGAGGCCGCAGCCGATGTGGTGATTGTTGAGGGCGTAGGTGGGTTCCGCGTGCCGCTTAACGATACTGTAGACACTGCCGATCTGGCCGTGGCGCTGGGCCTGCCTGTGATTCTGGTGGTGGGTTTACGTCTGGGCTGTATCAATCATGCCCTGCTCACAGCAGAGGCTATTGCTGCGCGTGGGCTGAAGTTGGCAGGCTGGATAGCCAACCGCATAGACCCTGCCATGAGCATGCAGCAAGAAAACTTGCAGGCCTTGAGTCTGCGCTTGCAGGCACCTTGTCTGGGTGTGGTGCCCTGGGTAGCGGCGGGTGATTTTACGGCGATAGATACTGAGCTTGTTGCTCAGCTTTAAAGCGGACTCTCCTGGCATGCAGACTATTCATGCCAGCATTTCTCCTTCAGCTATACAACTGGTGACGTTGTATATAGTCCAGCACCGTATCAGGCAGTAAGTAACGTGGGCTGAGTCCCAGGTTTAATTGCTCACGGATTTTCGTCGCCGAGATATCCAGCGCGGTAATGTGGGCAAAGTAAATGCAACCAGCCTTGCTATTCTGCAATGCGGCTATGTCCTTGACCTCATGCTGCTGAATCAGCGCGGTTAAGTCAGCAGATTCAATAACTTGCTGCGCCCCAGGGCGGCTGGCGACTATGATATGCGCGTGTTTGAGCAAGTCCTGCCAGCGATGCCAGGTGGGCAAGCCAGCAAAAGCATCTTGTCCTAGCAGTAAACACAGCCCGGCTTCAGCTGTGAGCTCACGCGCTATCTCCTGCAAGCTATCCACAGTATAAGAATAGCCTTCGCGTTTAAGCTCACGTGTATCGAGAGTGAAGCGGGGATTGTGTTCTATGGCCAGCGCCACCATGTCAGCGCGTTGTGCCGCAGCGCTGCCAGGCTGGGGGCGGTGCGGTGGTATTGCAGCGGGGATAAAGCGTACTTCGCTTAAACCCAGTGTGGTCGCCAGCTCTTCTGCCATCCGCAGGTGGGCATGGTGTATGGGGTCGAAAGTGCCGCCCATGAGGCCTATCAGGGGAAATGGCGCTGATAGGCTCATAGGGTGATCAATGATGGGCTATTGAGGACAGGCAGGCTCAGGCGCGTACCTGGCCATCACCCAGCACTATGTACTTGAGGCTGGTCAGACCATCCAGACCCACAGGGCCGCGGGCATGCAGCTTGTCGGTAGAGATGCCGATTTCAGCACCCAGGCCATATTCAAAGCCATCGGCAAAGCGTGTAGAAGCGTTGACGATGACGCTGCTGGAATCCACCTCGCGCAAGAACTGCCGCGCGTTGGTGTAGTTCTCGGTGACGATGGCTTCGGTGTGCTGTGAGGAGTATTTGTTGATATGCTCTATGGCCTCATTCACATCCGCTACTACCTTGACCGAGATAATCGCTGCCAGGTATTCGGTGTAGTAATCCTCTTCGCTCGCAGGTTTGGCATTGGCAACCAATGCCTGTGTTTCGGCACAGCCGCGAATCTCAATGCCTTTGCTGGTCAGCATGGCAGCCAGAGGTGGCAGGGCAGTGGCCGCAATACTACGCGCGACCAGCAAGGATTCTGCCGTATTGCAGGTGCCCAGGCGCTGGGTCTTGGAGTTTTCCAGAATGCGCTCGGCCTTGTCCAGATCAGCGCTTTCATCCACGTAGACATGGCAATTGCCATCCAGATGCTTGATCACAGGAATGCGCGCCTCGTTGGAAATGCGCTCAATCAGGCCTTTACCACCGCGTGGCACAATCACGTCCACATAGTCTTTCATGGTGATGAGCTCACCCACGGCAGCGCGGTCTGTCGTGGCGACCACTTGCACGGCTGCTTCTGGCAGGCCTGCGGCGCGCAGACCTTCATGCACCAGCTCAGCCAGCACACGGTTGCACTGTATGGCCTCTGAGCCACCACGCAGGATGGCAGCATTGCCTGACTTGATGCACAAGCCAGCAGCGTCAGCAGTGACGTTAGGCCTGGCTTCATAGATGATGCCGATCACGCCCAGCGGTACGCGCATCTTGCCGATCTGAATACCCGAAGGGCGATATTTGAAATCCGACATTTCACCAATTGGGTCTGGCAGGCTGGCGATTTGTTCCAGGCCTTCGGCCATGGTTTGTATGCCTTTTTCCGAGAGTACCAATCTATCCAGCATGGCAGGCTCCAGACCATTCTTGCGCGCAGCTTCCAGATCGGCAGCATTGGCTTGCAGCAGCGCTGAGTGCTCGCGGCGGATTGCGCTGGCGATGGCACGTAGCGCCTGATTCTTGGTATTGGTGCTGGCCTTGGCCATGGCGCGCGATGCCTGGCGTGCCTGTTCACCAAGTTGTTGCATATAGCGTTTGATATCGTCCATTTCCTGCCTTTACTCTCTAACTTGAGCTTAATTGTGGGCTCTAGTATTACAGCTTGCTATCTTTTTCCTATGCGCGCGAGGCCAAAGCACAGTCGGGAAATTTCCAGCCAAGGGTCCTGATGCAGCAAACCCTTGGCGGCCTTGTCTATCTCGCCCAGTTTTTGCAAGGCGGCTTCCAGTTGGCGCATGCTGAGTCTGGACAATGCACGGCGCACCTGGTTCTGCCGCTCGCCATAAATTCTGGCTTGTTGCATGGCGCTGCTGACATTGCCACCCTGGGTTTCGGCAAATTTTACTTTGACCAGGCCACGCAACACCCAGGCCAGCGCACTCATCACCGCCACTGGCTGCGCACCTTCTTCGCGCAGGCCTTGCAGTATGCGTACCGTATGTTCGCTATCACCAGTCAACACTGCATCACCGAGCTGGAAAGCATCGTAACGCGAGACATTGAGCACGGCAGCGCGGACTTCCGCGCCATCCAGCTGGCCTGCAGGGTAAAGCAAGCCCAGTTTCTGGATTTCCTGATGCGCAGCCAACAGATTACCTTCAACCTGATGGGCAATAAACTCCAGGGTGTCCTGATCGGCTTTCTGCTGTTGCCGGGCCAGCCTTTCGGCTATCCATTGCGGCAAGGCGCTGGGCGCAACCTCCAGCAAGGCCAGCGATACCGCCTGGTTTTCCAACGCGGCAAACCAGGCGCTGTTTTTGGCTTCACGCTCCAGCTTGGGCAGGATGATGATGGTGACAGTGTCAGGGATGGCCTCTGCTGCCAGGGCCTGCAATACCTTGCTGCCATCCACACCAGGCTTGCCAGTGGGAATGGCGATTTCGAGGATGCGGCGGCTGGCAAACAGGGAAATAGCCTGACCAAAAGCGGTGACTTGTTGCCAGTTGAAATGGCGCTCGACCACCAGTTGGGTGCGCTCATCATGGCCTGCCGCTCTGGCTGCCAGACGGATTGCATCCAGGCATTCACGCTGGGCCAGTGGCTCATCACCCATTAACACATAGAGCGGTGCCAGGCCTTGCTTGAGGTGCCGCTCCAGTTCCTGCGGCTTCAGCCTCATTCCAGCGTATCGCCCGCAGTTTCGTCCAGAGAGCGTAAGTCTGCCGCACGCGGCTTGCTCTTGTCTGGCCTGGCTACCATCAGGCGACGCAGCAATTCGCGTACTGCGTCATCCTTCATGTCGTTGTATAGGCGTTCCTGCTCCAGTTGCTTCGCCAGCAGTTGCGAGTCATCGTAGGTGATTTCGCGACGGTTTTTAATGGTTTGCACATCACCCCAGACATCGCTGGAGGGGTCACGCAAGCGGAAATTGACTGTGTAGAACAACTCGTACTCACGCACCAGACCGCGTCCGCTCAAGGACAGAATGCGTTGTTCCTGCGTTTCGCTGAGGATTTCCAGCAACAGGTCTGCCTCATCAGCAGCGCTCACCACCTTGACCCCATTCACCGCCAGTGAGCGCTTGAACGGCTTGGAGATGGAAATGGTTGGCCCCTTCAAATACAGGGTGTGGAATTTCAGATCGGCGATGCCGCGCATCTGAAAGCCGCATGCTGACAGGGTCAGCAGCAAGATTGGCAATATCCAGCGGGCGGCACGCATGCTCATGTTTTATCCTACAACGATGTTGACGAGTTTATTGGGCACCACGATGATCTTGCGCACGCTGCCTTCGGCCAGGTACTTCTGCAGGCTTTCCTGCTGCACGGCCAAGGCCTCAATCGCGGCTTTATCCAGAGTGCGAGGGATGATCATGCTGCCACGCAACTTGCCGTTGACCTGCAGCATAAGCTCAATCTCATCCTGCACCATGGCGGCCTTGTTGGCAACTGGCCAGCGCGCATCCAGCAATTGGGCACCTGGACGCAGCTCTTGCCACAGCGCATGGCTGATATGCGGCACAATAGGCGAAAGCAACACAATCACGCTTTCCAGAGCTTCCTGACGGATAGCACGGCTGTTGCCATCATTGCCTTCAAGTTTGGCGTAAGCGTTCATCAATTCCATGATGGCAGCAATCGCCGTGTTGAAGGTTTGACGGCGGCCGTAATCATCGCTGACCTTGTCTATGGTCTGGTGCAATTGGCGACGGAAAGTCTTGAGTTCGGTACTCAGTTCGCCGCTGCTATAGGCAGTCACCACGCCAGCTTCCACATGGCTGGCCACTGCGGCCCAGACCCGTTTGAGGAAGCGGTGCGCACCTTCTACACCCGCATCAGACCATTCCAGGCTTTGCTCCGGTGGTGCTGCAAACATCATGAACAGACGCGCAGTATCGGCACCGTAGTTATCGATCAATTCCTGCGGGTCTACGGTATTGCCCTTGGATTTGGACATCTTGCTGCCATCCTTGAGCACCATGCCCTGGGTCAGCAGCTTGTTGAATGGCTCATCATGCTGAATCAAACCAACATCACGCATCAGTTTGTTGAAGAAGCGCGCATACAGCAAGTGCAGGATGGCATGTTCAATACCGCCGATATATTGATCAACGGGCAACCAGTAATTGGCGCGTTGATCCAGCATGCTGTCCTTGGCATCAAAGCTGGCGTAGCGTGCAAAATACCAGGAGGACTCAACAAAGGTGTCCATGGTATCGGTTTCACGCGTGGCAGGCTGGCCGCAGCTGGGGCAGCTGGTTTCATAGAAGCTGGGGTCTTTCTTGATCGGCGAGCCTACGCCGTCCATCACCACATCTTCAGGCAAGACGACTGGTAGCTGATCTGCAGGCACAGGCACTTCGCCACAGCTGGCGCAATGCACGATAGGGATAGGGCAGCCCCAGTAGCGTTGACGCGAGATACCCCAGTCACGCAGTCTGTATTGCACGCGCTTCTGGCCCAGTTGCTTGGCAGCCAATGCGCTGGCAATCGCATCGCTGGCCTGGCTGAAATCCAGGCCATTGAAATCACCGGAATCAAACAAAATGCCGTGCTCGGTGTAGGCGCTGACCAATGGTAGTTCCAGCGTGTCATGCGCGGGCTTGATCACGGCCTTGATTGGCAGGCTATATTTGCCTGCAAATTCGAAATCACGCTCGTCGTGCGCAGGCACAGCCATGACCGCACCTTCGCCATAGCTGATCAGCACATAGTTGGCCACCCAGACTGGCAGCAATTCACCAGTCAGTGGGTGTTTGACGAAGAGGCCGGAATCCATGCCCTTTTTCTCGGCAGTGGCGAGGTCGGCCTCAGCCACGCTGCCACGCTTGCATTCGTCTATAAAAGCTTGCAGCGCTGGGTTGTTCTTGGCGGCAGCGGTAGCCAGGGCGTGTTCTGCAGCCACGGCAACATAAGTTGCCCCCATCAGGGTGTCTGGGCGCGTGGTGTAGACCTTAAGCGTGCCTGTGCCTTCAGCCAATGGGAACTCAACTTCACAGCCAAAGCTCTTGCCTATCCAGTTGCGCTGCATGGTCTTGACCTGCTCAGGCCAGCCTTCCAGCTGGTCCAGGTCGTTGAGCAGTTCCTCGGCATAGGCCGTAATTTTCATAAAGTACTGCGGAATGTCGCGCTTCTCGACAATCGCGTCTGAGCGCCAGCCGCGTCCATCAATCACCTGCTCATTGGCGAGCACGGTTTGATCCACCGGGTCCCAGTTGACGGTAGCGGTTTTCTTGTAGATCAGGCCTTTTTTATACAGTTCGGTGAACAGCCATTGTTCCCAGCGATAGTAATCAGGCTGGCAAGTCGCGATCTCACGCTGCCAATCCACCGCCAGGCCCAGGCTTTTCAGCTGGGTCTTCATGTGGTCTATATTGCTATAGGTCCAGCCCGCAGGTGCCACATTGTTCTTGATGGCTGCGTTTTCCGCAGGCAGGCCAAAGGCATCCCAGCCCATGGGCTGCATGACATTGAAACCGCGCATATGGTGAAAGCGGCTCAGCACATCGCCTATGGTGTAATTGCGCACATGCCCCATGTGCAGCTTGCCCGATGGGTAAGGGAACATGGACAGGCAATAGTACTTGGGCTTGCTGGAGTCTTCAGAGGCAGCAAATGCCTGGCTGGATTCCCAATGTTGTTGTGCTTGTTGCTCGATCTCGCGGAATGGATACTGCTGCTGCATGATGGGCTGGATGTCTATGAAATTATTAAAAGAAAATTATACCTGAAGGCCCTGGTTTTCCTTGTCATGATGACAGGGAAATCCAGGACAGGTATTGGCAGGCCTTAGCCTGCTAATGGTTGTGACTTGGTTTTATAACTTGCTTATATTATTTGGCTAGGGCTTGCAGAATACTGGCGCGGATTTCTGCCACTTCACCCAGGCCGGAAAACTTGACGTACTTAGGCGCATTGGCACCCCCGGCATTAGCCCAGTTGGAGTAGTACTCTACCAGTGGCTTGGTTTGGCTGTGGTAAACCTCCAGGCGCTTGGCCACGGTTTCTTCCTTGTCGTCTTCGCGCTGTACCAGATCTTCGCCAGTAACATCGTCTTTGCCTGCGACTTTGGGTGGGTTGAACACCACATGGTAGGTACGACCGGAAGATAGATGCGTGCGGCGGCCGCTCATGCGTTTGATGATTTCTTCATCAGGCACATCAATTTCCACCACGTAGTCTATATCCACACCTGCCTGCTTCATGGCTTCAGCTTGAGGAATGGTGCGTGGGAAGCCATCAAACAAAAAGCCTTGCTGACAGTCGGCATCCTTGATGCGCTCCTTGACCAAGCCAATAATGACTTCGTCAGGCACCAGGCCGCCGGAATCCATAAAACGCTTGGCTTCCAGACCTAGCTGGGTGCCAGCCTTAACCGCAGCGCGCAGCATGTCGCCAGTGGAGATTTGTGGAATGTTGAATTGTTCTTTGATGAAGGTGGCCTGGGTGCCTTTGCCAGCACCCGGTGCGCCTAACAGTATGACTCTCATATGGTCTCCTCTTTGCAATCCGCGATTATATCAGTGACTAGCGCTTAAGATGATGAGGCCGCCAGATGGTTGGCGATGGCAACAAATTGCGCCAGGGCCAGGTTCTCAGCCCGCAGTTGTGGGTCTATGCCCAGTGCGGCAAAGCCATCATCATCCAGCAAGCCTTTTAGGGTGTTACGCAGCGTCTTGCGGCGCTGGGCAAAGGCACTGGTCACTACCTTGGCAAACAAGGCCTCATCTTTGGCCGGGTGGGGTAATTCGGCATAAGGCACGGCACGCACAAAGGCGGATTCAACCTTGGGGGCAGGGTCGAATGCTTCAGGCGGCACGGTCAGAAGGTAATCCATCTGCAGCCTGTACTGCAGCATGACGGACAGCCTGCCATAGGCAGCGCTGGAAGGCTCTGCCACCATGCGTTCCACCACTTCTTTTTGCAGCATGAAGTGCATGTCAATAATGCTGGGCACATTGTCCAGCAGGTGGAACAGGATGGGTGTGGAGATGTTGTAAGGCAGGTTGCCGACCACGCGCAGCTTGGGCGCGATGCTCCCAAAATCGAACTTAAGGGCATCACTGGCATGTATGGTCAGCTTGCCTGGCGGATAAGCGGTTTGCATCCACTCAATGATGTCTCTATCAATCTCCACCACATGCAAGTGCTGTAATTTATCTACCAGTGGACGGGTCATGGCGCCCAGGCCTGGGCCTATCTCCACCATGCAGTCAGTGCTATGCGGGCCTATGGCGCTGATCAGGCTGTGAATGATGGCTTGATCAGTGAGGAAATTCTGGCCAAAACGTTTTTTTGCGATGTGTTTCATGCGGCTTATGTGCGATGTGCGGCCAGGTCAATGGCCAGTGTGATGGCGCTTAATAAGCTGCCGATATCAATATTGCCTTTACCTGCAAGGTCCAGCGCCGTGCCGTGATCAACCGAGGTGCGAATAATCGGCAGGCCCAGGGTAACGTTGACGCCTTGACCAAAGCTGGCGTGCTTGAGCACGGGCAGCCCTTGGTCGTGGAACATGGCCAGCACGCAATCACCCTGGGCTAGATTGTGCTGGGTAAACAGCGTGTCTGCAGGGAGTGGCCCCTTGAGCTGCATGCCCTCCAAGCGTAATTGCTCAAGTACAGGCGTGATGGTCGTGATTTCTTCCATACCCAGATGACCACCTTCGCCCGCATGTGGGTTGAGCCCGGTCACCAGAATGCGCGGTTGCGGTATGCCGAATTTATGCACCAGATCGTGATGCAGGATGCGGATAGTGGTAGTCAGGCTGTCACGGGTGATGGCTTCTGCCACCTTGATCAGCGGCAAATGCGTGGTCGCCAGCGCCACCCTGAGGCTGCCACCCACCAGCATCATGACCACCTGCGGGGTATTGGTACGCTCGGCGAGGAATTCAGTATGACCGCTGAAGGCAATGCCTGCATCGTTGATAATGCCTTTGTGCACTGGCGCTGTGACCATGGCGGCAAATTCTTGGGTCATACAGCCATCTATCGCACGGGACAAGGTGTTGAGCACGTAAGCACTGTTACGTTGATCCAGCTTGCCAGCCTGCACTGGCACGGCGCTGGGTTGATGTAACACGGTGAGCTTGCCTGAACCATCATGCACGCTAGCGTGGGCTGGGTTATATGCCTGGATCAGCAGGGGTAGTTGCAGTTGTTGTGCGCGCTCGGTGAGCACGCGCTCGTCTGCCAGAATCACCAGCTCGCAGGCCAGCGGCTGGCTTGCGAGCATCACGCAGAGGTCTATCCCTATGCCAGCGGGTTCACCCGCAGTGACGACGATGCGTGGAATGGCGTTCAAGGGTGGCTTAGTATTTGTCTTCGAGACGGTATTCCACATAAGCACGGTCACGCAGTTCGCGTACCCAGTCCTGATAACCATCATCGGATTTACGGGCGCGGATTTCCTGACGTGCTTTCATGCGTGCGGATTCTCTGGTCATGTCCTGCTTGCGGCGTTCCAGCACCTGTATCAAATGCCAGCCAAATGGTGAGCGTACTGGCTCGCTGACCACATTAGGCTCCAGCGCATTCATGACTTTCTCGAAAGCAGGTACGGTGTCGCCAGGGTTGGTCCAGCCGAGGTCGCCGCCATTGTTGGCCGAGGCATCTTCGGAGAACTGGCGTGCAATTTCGGCAAAATCAGCACCATGATCCAGACGCTCTTTGATGGAGATGATCTTTTGCTCTGCGTCTTTTTCCGAAACAACTTCACTGAGCTTGATGAGGATATGGCGCACATGGGTTTGATCAACCACCAGTGGCGAGCTGCCACCGCGACGATTAAGCAACTTGAGAATATGGTAACCGTTGGGGCTGCGCAGAATGCCAGTCAGCTGCCCAGCTTGCAGCGGTTGCAGTGCTTCGGTAAACAGCGATGGCAGTTGTGAGCTGGTTTTCCAGCCCAGTACGCCGCCTTCAAGTGCATTGGGGGCATCGGAATAGCCTGCAGACACCTGGCCGAAATCAGCACCGCCCTGCAATTCCTTCAATGCAGTTTCAGCCTTGGCACGCAGTTTCTGCAATTCTTCCGGTGTACCTTCTTCTGGTGCACGCACCAGAATATGGCCCACCTCGAATTCATCCTGAATATCGGTGCGCGAAGACTGGGTAGTGAGGAAGTTATCAATCTCAGACTCGGTGACATTCATGCGATTGTCCACCTCGCGCTCACGCAGGCGGGCCAGGATGATTTCGTTGCGAATGTCTTCGCGGAACTTGCGATAGGGAATGCCTTCGCTTTCCAGCGCCTTGCGGAACTCGCCACTGCTGAGTTTGTTCTGCTCGGCAATGCGCTCAATGGTTTTATCGAGTTGCGCATCGTCGACGCGCAAGCCAGTCTGCGCGGCATATTGCAGTTGCAGTCTGTCATTGATCAGGCGCTCAAGAATCTGCTTTTGCAGTACTTCACGCGGGGGCAGTTGCGTACCCTGCTTTTCCAGCTGGGCGGTGACTGTCTGGATGCGATCCGAGAGTTCTTTCTCCGTGATCACGCCTTGATCAACAATCGCGACAATACGGTCTATCTTGGAGATTTCTGCCGCCAGCAGGGGCAGGCTCAGCAAGGAAAGCAGTACAACAAGGCCATGCTTGGCCAGGAATTTAAACATGTGATTACGCATAGGGTTTACTGGTAGGAATCCGGGATCAAGCTCGAGCTAGTATAGCCGGGAATAGCTCGGTTAAGAAGTTTGAGAGGGTTCTGGCCGATGGAGGCCAAGCCGCCCAATTCGAGTTGGAAGTACAAGGCATAGTTGGCGTCCGCAGTCGCCGTAGACACACGTTGCATGACGGTTCTGGCCTGCCAGCAGCCTGCATCGTATTCCAGGCCAGCAATGCCTTCAATCGGCTGGTTTTCACGCAGCGAGTAGTTCCAGCGGCCCAAGCCGTAGAAGCCCTTGCCCAAAGGCCATTGGCCCGACAGATTGATCTGCTCCAGCCTGTCTTCGGTGTAACGGTAGCCGATGTTGAGGGTTTTGCCAGGCTCAGGGTTGTAACGTGCACTGATGTTGTTGCGCACATAGACATTGCGGTCAGTGTTGTACTGACCAAAGATGTCGATGTTCCAGTTGTTGAGCAGGCGTGCGGTGATTTCACCAATGATGTCTGAGGTATCTCCCGAGCGCGGTGTGCTGCCTGGTAGATAGACTTTTTCATCGGCAAAGTAGTAGCGCTGCCCCAGGGTGACCGCCAGGCGTTGTTCACCCGTGGTCTTGCTGATCAGGCGGCTGGTCAAGGCCATGGTCAATTGATTGGCGTTGTTGATGCGGTCACTGCCGGTGAACTGGTTTTCCAGGAACAGCGAACCCATGTTCAAGTCAGACAGGCTGGAATCGTAGACTGGCAGCAGTGATTGATCGCGGTAGGGGATATATACATAGTACATCCGCGGTTCCAGTGTCTGTGTGTAACGGTTTTTGACTACGCGTACATCACGGTCAAAATACAGGCCGCTATCAACGCTGAAAATAGGCAGGTTGCGGCTGTCTGACTGATACACCCCTGAGCTGGTCTGGCCATTGCTATCGGTGAGCGTGAACTCACCATTGTCGACCTGGTAGCTGGTGTGGTGCAGGCCCAGCTTGGGGGTGATGTAACCATAGGGTCTGGCCATGGGCAGGCTGATACTGGGGTAGGCCACCAGGCGCTTGCCGGTGACCAGGGTATCCAGTGTGCCACCACCCAGTGTCGCCTGGGTACGAAGGGCGTCATTATTGCGGTCAAAGTTGGCCCATTGCGTGAGCAGCTTGACGTCAAAAGGACCCCAGTCATCATTGGCGGTCAATGTCAGTTGTGGCAGACGTTGCAGGGGATAATTGATGCCATCCAGCGTCTGGAATTTTTGTACCAGCGCGTTGAAGTTCCAAACATCGTCGGTGTAGTTGACGTAGGCCTGTTGTGGCAGGTTCACCCGGCTGGTGGTGACGATACGGGTCGACATTTCAGAGAAATAGCGGTCGTCCGAGACTTTTTCCAGATTGTAGGCTGCCGTCCAGCCATTCTGGAAGTTATGCAGGTGGGCAAACTTGGCGTAGTAACGGTTTTCGCCACTGCTGGTATCACTAGGCAGATATTCCACATTGCTGGTGCCTTGGTAATTCTCGCCCAGATAGCGGAATTCACCTTGGTATTGCATGCCACGCTTACTGAGGTAGCGTGTACCTATGGTGGCGTCCATGTCTGGAGCAATGTTCCAGTAGAACGGCACGAGGAATTCAAAACCGCTGCGGCTGGTAGTACCCCAGGTGGGGGCCAGGAAGCCGGATTTACGCTGGTTGAGGAAGGAGAAGTTAATCCATGGCGTATAGAGTATGGGCACACCCTGGAACTCGACACGGGCGTTACGCGCGGTGCCGGTCTTGGTGTAGTCGTCCAGCTCCAGTTCCTTGGCCTTGATGTACCAGTCGTCTTCGCCAACTTCACAAGTGGTATAGCGTGCACTCTTGAGCCGTTTGCGATCCGGCCCTTCAAACACCACGCCCTTGGCATCGCCGCGTGATGCACCTTGCTTGCGACTCAAGCCAGGCGCATAACCACTTTCCTCAATATTCTGCTGGGTCAGCGGCGTGGCGTTATTGTTGTACAGCATATTGTCGTTGTCTTGGCGTCGGTTGTTTCCGGTGACGCCAAACTGCGGCATATTGGCAAACTGCGAATCCAGCTCGAAAGTGGGGTGTTTCATCTCGCCCACGCTCTCAGAAGGCTTGAGGTGCAGCTCAGGCCCCATGATGCGTCCACCCTTGGTCACCAGTTTGACATTGCCGAGTACATGTAGCTCTTCGTTTTGTACGTCGAATTCCATGGTGTCGCCATAGACTTTTTGTTGATCGGTGATCAACAAGGCATTGCCTATGGATTTGAGCTTGCGGTCCAGATAGACCTGCAATTTGTCGCCTTCAATGATGATGGCGTCCGGATCGGCAGCCGGGTCTGTCAAGGTGTCGTCGGTGGCCGTATTGGCATCAGGCTCAGCGACTTCAGCGATGGCTTCTTCGGCATGGGCATGGCCCAGGGTCAGGCAAACAAGCGCGACAAGAAAAGTAATGGGACGGATGTTCACAATGATTCGGTGATGGAGGCAGTGGATGCTTAAGTAGACGCGTGTTTGTTTTATGGGTGATAAAATCGCATAATTTGCCGGATTAGGCAATGCATATCTAGCCCGCATGCCATCCTTGTCACTGAATTAAAAAGAAGTTTTATTTTTGCCCTGGCGCATCTTTACCAGGTTTTATATGTTGATACCTAGAGGTTGATTGTCAGTGTCCCGCCTTGAGCAATTAAATGAGTGGCTAGCCCAGGTGCTGCCTGGAAAATCCTTGCAGCTTTCCCCCGCATCTGCGGATGCGAGTTTTCGGCGTTATTTCCGTGTTGAATTTGAGGGTAGTCCTAGCCTGATCGCCATGGACGCACCTCCGCCACAGGAAGACTGCAGGCCTTTTGTGCAAGTGGCGCAGTTGTTCCTGCAAGCCGGACTGCATGTACCCAAGGTATTGGCCGAGGATCTGCAGCACGGGTTTTTGTTGCTGGATGATCTGGGTAACGATACCTATCTACAGGCGCTAAATGCTGACACTAATGTGGCAGATCCGCTTTACCGTGATGCCTTCAATGCGCTGATCCAGCTACAGCAGGCCAGCCAGCCTGGCGTGCTGCCGCCTTATGATGAGGCTTTGCTCACGCGCGAGATGCAATTATTCCCTGATTGGTATATCGCACGTCATCTGGGCTTGAGCCTGAGCGAAAAGCAGCAGCAAGTCATCACGCAAACCATGGAGGTGCTTAACCGCAATATCCTGGCTCAGGGCCAGGTCTATGTGCACCGCGACTATCATTCACGCAATCTGATGCTGACAGCACCCAACCCCGGTGTGCTGGATTTCCAGGACGCAGTGTATGGCCCGATTACTTATGACCTGGTTTCCCTGCTCAAGGATGCCTATATCAGCTGGGATGAAGACAAGGTGCTGGATTGGGTAGTGCGCTATTGGCAAGGCGCACTTGCGGCTGGCTTGCCCGTACCTGGGGATATTGCCGATTTCTACCGTGATTTTGAATGGATGGGCGTGCAGCGCCATCTCAAGGTTTTGGGTATCTTTGCCCGGCTCTATCACCGTGACGGCAAGGATGGCTATCTCAAGGATATGCCGCTGGTCATGGACTACTTGCGCCGCGCCTGTAACCGTTACCGCGAATTGCGGCCTTTGCTGCGTCTGCTGGATGAGATATTGGAGATCAAGCCGCAAGAAGGGCTGACCTTCTGATGATATTCACCTTGGAGCATAGGCTGTGAAGGCCATGATACTGGCGGCCGGGCGCGGTGAGCGCATGCGGCCTTTGACCGACCATACGCCTAAGCCCTTGCTGCCTGTGGCTGGGCAAGCCTTGATTGTCTGGCATTTGCAGCGCCTGGCTGCGGCAGGCTTCAAGGAAGTGGTGATCAATCATGCCCATCTGGGCGCACAGATAGAGGCAGCGCTTGGGAACGGAAGCGAATGGGGCTTGTCCATTGCCTATTCGCCTGAGGCAACAGCGCTGGAAACCGCAGGGGGTATTGCACTTGCCCTGCCTTTGCTCGGTGAGCAGCCTTTTTTGGTGGTGAATGGCGATGTGTATTGCGATATTGATTTTGCCGCCTTGGCGCAAGGGCTAGCATCTCATCAACTGGCAAAGCTAGTGCTGGTAGATAATCCGCCGCAGCATGCGCGCGGTGATTTCGCGCTGGATGATGGAAAGTTGCAACTGGATGGGGTGAATCGGCTGACATTTTCTGGAGTGGCGGTGTATCACCCCCAGCTGTTCAAAGAGCTGGTGCCAGGGGAAGTTGCCAAGCTGTTACCTTTGCTGCAACAGGCAATTGCCCAGGGGCAGGCCAGCGCTATTCATCATCATGGTGTCTGGCATGATATAGGCACGCCAGAACGTTTGCAGGCATTGGATCTTGCCTTGCGCCAGAATGAACACTGCGTCTGATGGCGTATGTAAAAGCGATTCAACGATGCATCAGTCTTATCAACGGCATCATAACCAAGCCCGATTGCCATGCAGGGAGTGCAAGTTTTAATGCAATTTGAAGAATTCAAGCAACGCAGGCAGGCACTGGCTGCGCAGATGGGGCACGGTATTGCGCTGATCCCAACCGCGCCTGAAGCCACACGCAATCGCGATAGCCATTATCCCTACCGTTTTGACAGTTATTTCTATTACCTCACTGGCTTTGATGAGCCAGAGGCCGTGTTGCTATTGATTGCTGGCGAGCAGACCAAAAGCATTCTGTTTTGCCGCGATAAGCATCTGCAGCGTGAAATCTGGGATGGTTTCCGCCACGGCCCCGCAGGTGCGCAGGAAAAATTTGGTTTTGATGAAGCTTATAGCATAGATGAACTAGATCAGCGTATTGCTGAATTGCTGGCCAATCAGCCCAGTCTCTATTTCAGTCTGGGTGCAGATGCCGCATGGGATAAGCGTGTTACAGGCTGGCTTAAGGAGTTGTCAGCGCAGGCGCGTAGCGGAATTGCTGCGCCAGCGGCGATACAGGATGTGCGACGGCTGATTGACGAGATGCGGCTGATTAAATCCCCAGCCGAATTGGAGATTATGCGCAAAGCCGCGCAGATTACGGTTCAAGCCCATCAACGCGCCATGCGGGCCACCCAGCCCGGCATGATGGAATATGAAATTGAAGCCGAAGTGCTGCATGAATTCATGCGCCACGGCAGTCGTGCCCCAGCCTATACCTCTATTGTGGCGGGTGGTGCCAATGCCTGTGTGCTGCACTACATCAGTAACCAGGATCGGCTGAAATCTGGTGATTTGTTGTTGATCGATGCCGGGTGCGAACTCTCTGGCTATGCTGCCGACATCACCCGTACCTTCCCGGTCAATGGCAAATTCTCTGCCGTGCAAAAAGATGTGTATGAGTTGGTGCTGGCAGCGCAGGCCGCTGCCATTGCCGAAGTGCGCCCTGGGCAGCACTGGAATGCCGCGCATGAAGCGGCGCTGAATATACTGGTGCAAGGGTTTATTGATTTTGGCTTATGTCAGGGCAGCCTAGACGGGGTGCTGGAATCTGGCGATTATCGGCGCTTCTATATGCATAGAACCGGCCACTGGCTGGGGCTGGACGTACATGATGCTGGAGAATACAAAAATGCGGCGGAGAATTGGCGTCCCTTAATGCCTGGTATGGTGCTGACAGTGGAGCCAGGTTGCTATATCCGCCCTGCGGATGATGTGCCCGAGGCGTTCTGGAATATAGGCATACGCATTGAAGACAATGCGCTAGTGACAGCGCAGGGCTGCGATATTTTGACTTCAGGCGCGGCCAAGACCGTGCAAGAAATTGAATCATGGATGGCAGGACATGAGTAAGCCGACTGAGGCAAGCCCGATAGTGAAGACGCCAGTTCAAGCACCGCAAGACATCATGATAGTTGGCGGCGGTCCAGTAGGCGCTACGCTGGCCCTGGCCTTGCTGCATAAAGGCTATGACGTCACCCTGCTGGAAGCCCGCGCCCAAGGCGCTGCCTATCAGGATCAGCGCGCATTGGCTTTATCCTACGGCAGTATTCTCATCTTAGAACGCCTGGGTTTGTGGGAAGCACTCAAACCCAAGGCAACTGCGATCAATACCATCCATGTATCACAACGTGGCAGCCTGGGGCGTAGTGTGCTGAAGGCGGAAGAGCATGATCAACCAGTCTTGGGATACGTGCTGTCCTATGGGGATTTGACGGCAGCACTGGATACTGCCTTGCAGGACAATGCAAAGATACGCTTGCAGTATGAAGCCGAGGCCAGCGCCATCATCCCCGGATCAGAACTGGCGCGCGTGGAATATCGCCAGCATGATATGACGATGACGGCGTCGGCAAAGGTCGTCGTGCTGGCCGATGGGGGGCGTAGTCTGGGTGAGATACCCGGTTTGCAGCGTGAAACCAAGCACTATGGGCATGATGCCTTGGTCAGCAAGGTGGTGTGCGAACTGCCGCATGACAATATTGCTTATGAGCGCTTCACTCCAGCAGGGCCAGTGGCCTTGCTGCCCAACGGTCCGCGTGATTTTTCCCTGGTCTGGACCGGGAAAAGCGAGGAAATCCAGCCTTTGCTGACCATGGAGGACGAGGCTTTTCTGCAGGCGCTGCATGCGCATTTCGGTGATCGCGTTGGCCGTTTTCTCAAGGTGGGCAAACGCCTGAGTTTTCCGCTTAAATTGTCGTATCTGCAAACCGTCACGGCACCGCATCTGGTGGTGATAGGCAATGCGGCGCAAACCATGCATCCGGTGGCGGGTCAGGGTTTTAACGTGGGTATGCGCGATGCCTGGGAGCTGGCGCAAATACTCGCAGAAACGCCGTTAGTGCAATGGGGTAGTGACACCATGCTGCAGGCCTATCAGGCTGATCGCAAAAACGATACGCGCAAAGGCCTGATGTTCACCGATTTTCTCGTCAACGTCTTTTCCAATGACACCGTGGGCTTGAATAAGATACGAGGTCTGGGTTTGGGGCTGCTGGATATAGTGCCAATTGCTAAGCGCCGCTTGGTGGACAAAATGAGTTTTGGTCCCAGGGGTTGAGCGCGCGATGATTAATGATCTTCTTACAACACAGCGACTATTGTCGCGTGCCGTGCGCATTCAGTCATGACAGCCCAGACACATGAATATGAAGTGCTGGTGCTAGGCGCAGGCCTGGTAGGTCTGGCATCTGCGGTGGCGCTCGCACAGCAAGGCCTACGGGTTGCTGTGCTTGAGCGGCAATCTCTGGTGGCTAGGCCTGATGAAGAGTGGGACAGCCGCATCTATGCCATCAGCCCTGGCAATGTTGACTGGCTTGCGGGGCTGGGGGTATGGCCACTGCTGGCGCAAGAACGGCTCTGCGATGTTGATAGTATGCAGATCTATGGCGACCAAGGAGCTGGCTTGCGCATGGATGCTTATCAGGCCAACCTCGCTAGATTAAGTGTGATTGTGGAAGGCAAGCGGTTGCAGTTTGCCTTGCAAGAGCGTCTGCAAGCACTGGAAGTGCCCGTGTTTGAGCAATCTGCGCTCAGCCATGCCGAGTGGCAAGCACCGCGCTATACCCTGCACGCTGCAGAAGGTGTGAGCTACAGTGCAGCGTTGTTGGTGGCTGCTGATGGTGCGGCTTCATGGTTGCGGCAACAGGCCGATATTGCGGTGCAGCGCCATGATTATGCGCAGATGGGAGTGGTGGCGAATTTCGCCTGTGAGCATGACCATGGTGGTCGCGCCTTCCAATGGTTCTTCAATGATCATGAATATGGGCAGAGCATTCTGGCTTGGTTACCTCTGCCGCAACAGCAGATGTCCATGGTCTGGTCCAGCAGTAACCCCCATGCACAAGCCTTGCTAGGCATGGATGCCGAGGCACTGGCACAAAAAGTATCCGCAGCAGGTCAACATAGGCTGGGGCATTTGAAGTTGGTCACACCCGCCCAGGCATTCCCTTTGAGCATGCAAACACCTGAGCGCTTGGTTAAACCAGGGCTCGCGCTGGTGGGGGATGCTGCTCATCTGGTGCATCCATTGGCTGGGCAAGGCGTCAATCTGGGTTTGCGCGATGTGAAACTATTGGCCGAGACTCTGGCGGGTAAAAACCAGAAGTCTCAGGCGGGCAGGGGGCATGTGGGGGATATTAGCCTGTTGCGTGGTTATGAGCGGGCGCGCAAAGCAGATATGATGCACATGCGTGTTTTGACACATGGGCTTGCTACATTGTATGCCCGTCCTTCCTCATGGCTGGGTTTGCTGCGCAACGAAGGGCTGGGCTGGCTGGATCAACGTCCGGCATTGAAGAAAACACTGATACAACAAGCTGTTATTTGAACTCTGGAAAGATGATTAATTATGTCTAAGAAGTGGATTGCAGTGCTGCTGGGCTCGCTGATGGCGGCCAACACCTGGGCCGATGAAGCCAGTCTGAAGAAGGCGGTTGAGGCCACATACCCCAAGGTCAAGGTTGAAAGCGTGACCAAGACGCCTTATGCCGGGCTATATGAAGTTTTTCTTGATGGCCAGATTATCTACACCGATGAGAAATTCAGCTTTTTGATTGCCGAGGGACGTTTGGTAGAGCCCAAGAGCAAGCGTGATATTACGGGTGAGCGCATGGATGAATTGACCAAGGTCGATTTTGCCAGCCTGCCACTCGATCAGGCGATCAAGGTGGTCAAGGGCAATGGTAGTCGCAAGCTGGTGGTGTTCTCCGACCCGGATTGCCCGTATTGCAAACGTCTGGAGCAAAAAGAGCTGGTCAATATCAATGATGTGACCATCTACACCTTCTTGTTCCCACTGGAGCAATTGCATCCAGATGCCGCCAATAAATCACGCGCTATCTGGTGCGCACCTGACCGCGCCAAGGCTTGGAATGACTGGATTTTGAGCGGTCAACTGCCCAAGACCCAAGGCACTTGCGATACGCCTATAGACAAGGTGACCGAGCTGGGCCGCAAGATCAATGTGACCAGCACACCCACGCTATTCTTCTCTGATGGCAAGCGCATGCTGGGCGCTTATCCTGCCAAGGATATCGAGAAGGCGTTGGGGGCGGCTAAAAAGTAAGCGGGAATATAGGCACGATTAAAAAACAAAGCCTGGCAAAGCCAGGCTTTGTTTTTTGCGATTAGCAAGGATTTATCCCTGCCGATGGCAACGCAAGTCTGCCGTTTAAACCACTTGGCCCATCTTGAAGATAGGTAGGTACATGGCAATCACCAGGCCACCAATCAGTGTGCCAAGCACCACCATAATGATAGGTTCCATGAGGCTGGATAAGCCTTCTACCGCGTCATCAACTTCACCTTCGTAGAAATCCGCCACCTTGCTCAGCATGGAGTCCAGCGCACCTGACTCCTCACCAATTGCCACCATCTGCAACACCATATTGGGGAAGACTTCAGTATTTTGCATCGCTACGGTCAGGCTGGCCCCGGTACTGATTTCACTTTGCACTTGCTTGGTAGCATCAAAATAAACCCGGTTACCCGAGGCGCCTGCAACCGAATCCAAGGCCTCCACCAACGGTACGCCTGCGGCAAACATGGTGGATAGGGTGCGCGCAAAGCGTGCCACGGTGGCTTTGCGAATCAATTCACCAAAGATAGGCAGCTTCAGCAATAGCCTGTCCATAGTGGATTGCATCTTTTCCGAACGCTTCCAGGTATAGAAGAAGAACCACAAGCCGCCGAAGATGGAGCCAAAGATGGCATACCAATAACTGACGAAGAAATCGGAAATATTCATCACGACGACGGTGGGTGCGGGCAGGTCAGCGCCAAAGCTGCTGAATAATTCCTTGAACGCCGGGATGACGAAAATCATGATCACGGCAGTGATGATGAAGGCGACAACAATAATGGAAATCGGGTAGAACAGGGCGGACTTGATTTTGCCCTTAATCGCCTGGATTTTTTCCTTATAGGTAGCGAGTCTATCTAACAGAGCATCGAGAATACCTGCCTGTTCACCTGCGCCCACCAGGTTGCAGAATAGATTGTCAAAGTAGAGCGGATATTTACGGAATGCCTGGCTCAAGCTGCTGCCAGTTTCTACATCAGCTTTAATATCGGCCAGCAGTTTGCTCACGGCAGGATTGTTATGACCTTTACCCACAATATCAAAAGCTTGCAATAGTGGTACGCCAGCCTTCATCATGGTGGCAAGCTGACGTGTGAACAAGGTGACATCCTTGTCTGTGATCTTGCCGCCACTTCTAAGACTGCTCTGCTTTTTTACCTTGAGGACATTGACGCCCTGGCGCCGCAGGGTAGCTTTGACAAAGGCCTCGCCACTGGCCTTCATTTCCCCTTTGACGCGCTTGCCTTTTTTGTCCGTGCCTTCCCAGGCAAACGTGACTTCCTTGGTATCCTTGGCCGCCATGATGTCCTATTCGTCTTTGTTTATTTGTTATTCGTTGGTCACGGCTTCAACTTCATCGAGCGAAGTCAGGCCCTGCTTGACCTTGAGCAGGCCGGATTGTCTTAAATCTTTGACACCTTCAAGCTGTGCCTGATCTGCAATATCGTGCGCAGTGCCGTTTTGCATAATGATACGACTCATTGCCTCTGAGACTGGCATGACTTGATATATACCCACCCGGCCTTTGTAGCCACCATTGCAGTGCTCACAGCCGCCCTCCTTGTGGCGGTAGGGCTGCCAAGTGCCGTCCAGTTCACTTTCCTTGAAGCCTACGCTCAGCAATGCCTCACGGGGAATATCTGCGGGTATTTTGCAATGAGGGCACAATTTGCGCGCCAAACGTTGTGCCGTAATCAGAGAAACCGCCGAAGCGATATTGAAGGGCGCAACGCCCATATTCATGAGCCGAGTCAGGGTAGAGGGCGCGTCATTGGTATGCAGGGTTGATAACACCATATGGCCTGTGGATGCCGCCTTGATCGCCATGTCGGCAGTCTCGAGATCGCGAATTTCACCTATCATGATGATGTCCGGATCCTGACGCAGAAACGCCTTCAGGGCTGCGGCAAAGGTCAAGCCTTGCTTGTCATTGACATTGACTTGGTTAACGCCTGCCAGGGGGATTTCTGCTGGATCTTCAGCCGTGGAAATATTAACGCCAGGCTCGTTGAGGATGTTGAGGCAGGTATAAAGCGAGACCGTTTTGCCTGAACCCGTAGGGCCAGTTACCAGCACCAGGCCATAAGGCCTGGATACGGCTTTTAACAGGGCTTCCTTTTGATCAGCTTCATAACCCAGAGCATCAATGCCCAGTTTGGCACTGCTGGGGTCCAGAATACGCATGACGATTTTCTCGCCATTGATCATGGGCAGCGTGCTGACGCGGAAGTCGATAGAGCGTGTTTTGGACAGCACCAGTTTCATGCGGCCATCCTGCGGCACGCGTTTTTCTGAAATGTCCAGATTGGAGATCACCTTAATACGCGAAGCCAGCTTCTCTTTGATGGCGAGTGGCGGCTGGGCAATTTCGCGTAGCACGCCATCTACGCGATAGCGGATACGGTAGAATTTTTCATAGGGTTCAAAATGTAAATCCGAGGCACCAATGTTGATGGCATCCAGCAGCATTTTCTGCAGGTATTTGACCACCGGGGCGTCTTCAATCTCAATGGAGGCTTCGGGCTCACTGGTTTTATCATCCTGCTCAACATCCAAGGCGAAATCATCATCGCTGATCAACGCACTCATCGTGGTATCACTGGCTTCCACCAGCTTGTCGATCCACTTGCTGAGCTTGTCATCCTCAACAATGATGGGAACCAATGCTTTGCCGGTCTGAAACTGTAATTCATCCAATGCGTGTAGATTGGTCGGATCAGATAGCGCAACAAACAGCGTATTGCCGCGACTGTACAGTGCAATCGCACGTGCACTTTGCATCAATTGTGGACTGATGTTCTTGCTGGGCAGGTCATCAGGGCTGATGGCGTTGAGGTCTAATAATGGAAAGCCAAACGCCTGGGATGCCGCATGGCCCACCTGCAGAGCACTGAGCTTGCGCGACTGTAGCAATTGCGTGATGAATGAAACTTTGGCCGCATTGGCTGCGGCTTGCAGGGCAAGCGCCTCATCTTCGCTCAACAGCTTCTGATGAATCAGCATGCGGGCCAGTCCGCCCAGCTTGCTAGGAGAGGTGACAGCAGCCATGGATCTGAGAGCCAACCTTTATCTGGTGAACGCGGTAGTGCATAGGAAAGATCTCCTAAGAGATCACATTGATGTTCGATGATGCATGTTGGTTTTTTATTTGTAAAGCATCAAGCGCGTGCAGGCGGTTATTACATAGGGCTTTTTAAAAAAATTCAGCAAAAATGCTAATTAACACGCAAAAGCGCTTGACATCTGAGAATAACCCACGTAAAAACGCGTTCAGGCGTTTGGAATTCGAGTGCATTGTAGCCGGCAACTACCGACTTAAATTCTTGAAGTACAAACTTTTGGGGTCGCCTCCCCTGTTATAAAAAGCAAGGAAGTTTAGAAATGGCAACAGGTACCGTAAAGTGGTTTAATGACTCCAAAGGTTTTGGTTTCATTACCCCGGACGATGGTGGCGACGATTTGTTCGCTCACTTCTCCGCAATTGTAGAAGCTGGCTACAAGAGTCTTAAAGAAGGTCAACGCGTTTCTTTCGACGTGACCGAAGGTCCAAAGGGCAAGCAAGCTTCCAATATCCAGAAAGCTGCTTAACCCCCGCAGATTGCTAGACTAGCTAGTCTCAAAGAAAAAGGCCCGATGCATTGCATCGGGCCTTTTTCTTTGTTGGCTTAAACCGTGTCTCAGCCGTTGTTACATGTGCTTGACGATTTCTGCACCAAATTCCGCACTGCCCACTTGCGTGGCGCTTTCCATCTGGGAGGAAAAGTCATGGGTGACACGTTTTGCGCTGATGGCCTTGGCCACGCCCTGCAATACCAGGTCTGCGGCCTCTGTCCAACCCAAGTGACGCAGCAGCATTTCGGCTGACAGAATCAGGGAGCTGGGGTTGGCAATATCTTTGCCCGCAATCTTGGGAGCCGTGCCGTGCGTCGCTTCGAACATGGCCACGGTGTCGGAAATATTGGCACCGGGGGCTATGCCTATGCCGCCGACCTGAGCCGCCAATGCATCAGAAATATAGTCACCATTGAGATTCAAGGTGGCGACCACATCATAATCGGCTGGGTGCAGCAGAATTTCCTGCAGGAAGGCATCCGCAATGCAGTCCTTGATGATGATGCCGTTAGGCAGCTTGCACCATGGGCCACCATCAATTTCCACCGCGCCGAATTCTTCTTTGGCAACTTCATAACCCCAGTTCTTGAAACCACCTTCGGTGAATTTCATGATGTTGCCCTTGTGGGCAATGGTCACTGACTTGCGGTTGTTATCGATAGCGTATTGGATGGCCTTGCGCACCAGGCGCTTGCTGCCGTCTACCGAAACTGGCTTGATGCCGATGGCTGATGCTTCAGGGAAGCGGATCTTCTTGCGCACACCCATATCGCTCAAGAAATCAATCACCTTCTTGACTTCATCGGTACCCGCAGCCCACTCAATACCCGCATAGATATCTTCAGTGTTCTCACGGAAGATCACCATATCGGTTTTCTCGGGATGCTTGACCGGGCTGGGCACGCCCTGGAAATACTGGATAGGGCGCAGACAGACGTAGAGGTCCAGCTCCTGGCGCAAAGTCACATTGAGGGAGCGTATGCCGCCACCGACTGGGGTTGTCAGTGGGCCCTTGATGGAGATTACGTATTCCTTGACGGCCTTAAGGGTTTCATCGGGCAGCCAGGTATTGTCGCCATAGACCTTGACTGCTTTTTCACCAGCATAGACTTCCATCCAGGCGATGGCACGCTTGCCACCGTAGGCCTTGGCCACGGCGCTATCGACCACATGACGCATGGGCGGCGTGATGTCGACGCCGATACCGTCACCTTCAATAAATGGGATAATCGGCTGGTCAGGGACATTGAGGGAGTTGTCCGCATTGACGGTAATTTTCTCGCCATTGGCAGGCACATTAATTTTTGTAGACATTCAGAACTATCCTATTCAAACGCTATAGAGATATCAGGCGTAATCATTGCAAGAGACCAAGATGCTGATTTTATTCAACAAGCCCTACGGTGTAATTTGTCAGTTCAGCCCACATGAAAAGCATAAGACGCTGAAGGATTATATTGCCCTGCCCGGGGTCTATGCCGCTGGACGGCTGGATACTGACAGTGAAGGTCTGCTCATTTTAACCGATGATGGCAGGCTACAACACCGGATATCGCACCCGCGCTATAAAGAATTCAAAACTTACTGGGTGCAAGTCGAGGGTGAACCGGAGGAACAGGCCCTGGCAGCGCTGCGCCGTGGTGTTGATCTGGGTGATTTTATTACTCAGCCCGCCGAGGTGCGGCGCATGGATGAGCCCGCTGGCTTGTGGCCGCGCACGCCGCCCATACGCGAACGCAAAGCTATTCCCACAAGCTGGCTAGAGCTCAAGATCAGCGAGGGCAAAAATCGCCAGGTGCGCAGAATGACCGCCAGTGTTGGTTTGCCCACCTTGCGCCTGATCCGCTATGCGGTAGGCCAGCATACGCTGGATGGAATTGCGCCCGGGGTTTGGCATCAGCTGTAAAGCCCTGGAAGCAGACTTAAGGCCTTTACCGCAGCGCTGGGCGGGTCATGGCTAAAGCCGGATATGCTAAACTTGCGGTTTGACTGCAAACCCCAGATAAAGAGACAGACCATGTCCGGCAATAGCATAGGCACCTTGTTCACCCTGACTTCTTTTGGCGAATCCCATGGCCCGGCCATAGGCGGCGTTGTCGATGGCTGCCCGCCAGGATTGGAGCTGTCTGCAGCAGATATCCAGATTGAACTCGACAGACGCAAGCCCGGCACTTCACGCCATGTGACCCAACGGCAGGAGCCTGATACGGTAGAAATACTTTCAGGCGTATTTGAAGGCAAGACCACGGGCACACCCATAGGCTTGCTGATCCGCAACCAGGATCAACGCAGCCAGGACTACGGCAAGATTGCTGAGACTTTCCGTCCCGGTCATGCCGATTACACCTACTGGCAGAAATACGGCATTCGCGATTACCGTGGCGGTGGCCGCTCCAGCGCTAGAGAAACCGCAGTCAGAGTGGCCGCTGGTGCCATCGCCAAGAAATGGTTGAAGCAGCGCTACGGTGTGGTTATTCGTGGCTATATGAGCCAGCTTGGCGAAATCCAGGTGCCTTTCAGCAGCTGGGATGAAGTGCATAACAATCCCTTCTTTGCCGCGGATGCTGCCAGCATTCCCCAACTTGAAGCTTATCTCGACCAGGTGCGTCATGAGCGTGACTCGGTAGGCGCGCGTATTACTGTTGTTGCTGACAATGTGCCAGTGGGCTGGGGTGAGCCAGTGTATGACAGGCTGGATGCTGATATTGCACACGCCATGATGGGCATCAATGCCGCCAAGGGTGTTGAGATCGGTGATGGTTTTGCTAGCGTGGCGCAGCGCGGCTCCCTGCATGGGGATGAGTTGACGCCCAATGGTTTCGGCAGCAATCATGCTGGCGGTGTGCTGGGGGGGATTTCCAGCGGCCAGGCAATTGTTGCGCATGTCGCCTTCAAGCCTACTTCCAGCATTCCACAATTACGCCATTCCATCGATAAACAAGGCCAGGCAATGGAAATGCAGACCACGGGCCGTCATGATCCCTGTGTCGGTGTGCGCGCTACCCCCATCGTTGAGGCGATGTTAGCCCTGGTGCTGATGGACCATGCCTTGCGTCATCGTGCCCAGAATGCCGATGTCGCAGTCGATACCATCAAGATTTAGGGCTTGCAGCTCATGTTCAGGGGCAGCTTGCACCTATGTGAGGACAGCTCGCCTCTAAAGCCGTCCCTGAGCTGGGTCTGGGCATGAGTCAGAATACGCTGCCTTACTGGCGGCTCTCAGGCTTTTACTTCGCCTATTTCGGTTTCGTCGGGGCGTTTACCCCCTTTTGGACTTTGTACCTTAAGTCCCTCTCCTTTAGCGCTTTTCAAATCGCGATTCTGATGTCGCTGTTCCAGGTGGCACGCAGTTTCTCGCCCAGTCTTTGGGGCTGGGTGGCAGACAGGCGTGGCCATCGTGTGCCGATTATCCAATGGCTGGCTGGCGCTAGTCTGGTCGCTTACCTGGGTGTGTTTTTTGGTGAAAGTTTTTACTGGCTGTTTGCGGTGATGCTGACGCTGAGCTTTTTCTGGAGCGCCTCTTTGCCTCTGATAGAGGCAGTGACCTTGGGGCATCTGGGTGATAGGTTGGACCGCTACGGGCATATCCGGCTTTGGGGGTCTATAGGCTTTGTTGTGGCCGTGATTGGTCTGGGTTACGCCTTGCAGTATGTGGGGATGATGGCGCTGCTGTGGGTGATTTTTGCCTTGCTGGCAGGCGTGTGGGCACTGTCCTGGCGCTTGTCCGATCCCTTGGTCTCATTGCAGCAGGAAGGCGACAGTACCTGGTGGGCCATTCTCAAGCGCCGTGAAGTGATTGCCTTGATGGCCGCTTGTTTCACCATGTCCGCAGCCCACGGTGTTTATTACACTTTCTATTCCATTTATCTGGTTGACCATGGCTACAGCAAGGATGCGATAGGCTGGCTGTGGGCGCTGGGTGTGGCCTGTGAAATCATGGTGTTTTTGAATATGCCACGCCTGACGGCGCGCTTTGGCTTGCGTCGCATCATGCTGGCCAGTCTGTTTCTGGCCTTTGTGCGCTTTTTCGTGATTGGCTGGGCGGTCGATGTCTGGTGGCTGATCGTGCTGGCACAGACCCTGCATGCCGCCACTTTTGGTTCTTATCATGCGGCAGCTGTGGCCCTGACGCATAGATACTTCAAGGGCAGGCATCAATCCAAGGGGCAGGGGCTATACACCAGCATCTCCTACGGCGTCGGTGGCACCTTGGGCGCGGTGGTCAGCGGCTTTGCCTGGGAAAGCCTGGGGCCTAGCTGGACATTTACCGCATCCGCACTCTGCGCTATGCTCGGTTTTATCTTTTTCATGTTCGTGATGCGACCCGAATAAAGGATATTGATGAGAGCTTGTTGGATAGCAGTGTCGTTATTCTTTGCCTCCTTGGTAGCGCAAGCCGACACCCAGATCAATATTGTCGGCTTGTTTCATGGTAAGGCGGTAATGGTCATTAATGGTGGCAAGCCGCGCACTTTGTCCGAGAATGATATTAGCCCAGAGGGCGTCAAGCTAATCTCCGCCAATAGTGAAAAAGCCGTGGTTGAGGCGGAAGGCCGCAGGCGTGAACTGAGCATGGGGCAGGCGGTTTCCATTGCTGGGCCTAATGTCAGCTCGGGGGCTGCTAGCGTCACTCTTTATGCTGATTCCACCGGGCATCATTTCGCTGATGGTCAGATTAATGGCATGACCTTGCGTTTTCTCGTGGATACTGGCGCCTCTGCGATTGTGCTCAATAGCGGTGATGCACGTTATGCCAAAATAGATTACAAGCGCGGTACGCCAGTGTCTGTGCAGACTGCCAATGGAGTTGCCGATGCCTATAGAGTGGTGATCAATAGCGTCAAGCTCAATGGTTTGGTGTTGAGCCAGGTCGATGGTCTGGTGATGGAAGGGGGATCCCCAAGCGTGGTGTTGCTGGGCATGAGCGCGCTCAATCGGGTGGAAATGAAGCGTGATGGCATTGCCTTGACCTTGACCAAGAAATATTGATATATACGCACAGCAAATAAAAACGGCAGCCTGGGCTGCCGTTTTTTATTGCTGCTAGTCGGCTAGCGACTCAGAGCTGATTAGCGCTTTTTCTTCTCAATCAAGGCATAAGCCGAGTGATTGTGGATGGATTCGAAGTTTTCGGATTCCACCGTATAAGCGTCTATCTTCTTTTCAGCGTTAAGCTGGGCAGCCACGTCACGCACAATGTCTTCAACAAACTTGGGATTGTCGTAAGCACGTTCGGTGACGTATTTTTCGTCAGGGCGCTTGAGCAGACCATAGACTTCGCAAGAGGCTTGATCTTCTACCAGGCGAATAATGTCTTCCACCCAGATGAAGTCATTGATCAAGGCGGTCACAGTTACGTGTGAACGTTGATTGTGCGCACCGTAATCGGAAATCTTCTTGGAGCATGGGCAGAGGCTGGTTACTGGCACCACGACCTTGACCGTAATATCATATTTGCCCTGATTGATCTCGCCGATGAAGGTAACTTCGTAATCAGACAGGCTCTCTACACCAGAAACTGGCGCCGCTTTGTTGACGAAGTAGGGGAAGGTCATTTCCACATGGCCGGACTCAGCGTCCAGACGCTCCACCATTGCACGCAGAATGCTTTCAAACGAGTCTACGGAGATCTCGCGCTCGTTCATGTTGAGAATCTCAACAAAGCGCGACATGTGCGTACCCTTGAAATTGTGCGGCAGGAATACATACATATTGAATGTAGCCACGGTGTGCTGCACACCGCCGGTCTTGTCCTTGACCTTGACCGGATGACGTATGGATTTGATCCCTACCTTGTCAATGGCGAGCTGCCGGGTATCCGGGGTGTTCTGCACATCTTCAATGGGTGGAATGGAGGGTTGGTTCATGGCGTTCCTGAAGAGCTATAAGTTAAATGCTTGAAGTTGAATACTTGAGCCAATTGCGCTGGCTAATAGTTGAGTATACTACTTGGTTAATCTTTTCTCAATTGCAGCGACTATGCCTGCAGCGTTAAGACCGCATTCGGCCAGCATGGTTTCATGCACGCCATGCTCTATGAAAGTATCAGGTAAACCCAGGCATAGCGTGGGGGTGTTCAGTCCCAGCGCTTGCATGGCTTCCATCACGGCAGCGCCTGCGCCACCCATAATGGCGTTTTCTTCTATGGTGACAATCAACTCATGTTGCTGAGCCAGGGTTTGCACCGTGGCGATATCCAGCGGCTTGACGAAGCGCATATTGGCGACAGTGGCATCCAGTGTTTCCGCTGCCTGTAGCGCAGGGCTGAGCATGCTGCCGAAAGCTAAAATAGCCACGCGGCTACCTGTCCTGCGTATCTCCGCCTTGCCTATGGGCAGCGCCTGCATTTGTTTGCTAATGCTGACACCAGTGCCACTGCCGCGCGGGTAGCGCACTGCGGAGGGGCCCTCATGCTGGTAGGCGGTATACAACATTTGCCTGCATTCGTTTTCATCGCTGGGCGTCATGATGACAATATTGGGGATGCAGCGCAGGAAACTCAAATCAAAGCTGCCCGCATGGGTAGGCCCATCCGCGCCCACCAAGCCAGCGCGGTCTATGGCAAACACCACTGGCAGGTTTTGCAGGGCGATATCATGGATGAACTGGTCGTAAGCGCGTTGCAGGAAGGTGGAGTAGATGGCCACCACAGGTTTGAGGCCATCGCAGGCCATGCCCGCTGCAAAAGTCAGCGCGTGCTGTTCAGCAATGCCCACATCATAAAAGCGCTCAGGGAAGCGCTCGGCAAAGGCGTTAAGGCCTGAGCCATCACACATGGCGGGGGTAATGCCTATCAGGCGTTCGTCCTGCTCTGCCATATCCACCAACCAGTCACTGAATACCTGGGTGTAGGTCTTCTTGCCGGAGGATGCCGTAGCGCAGCCATTGCTGGGGTCAAACTTGCCCACGCCATGATATTTACCAGGGTTATCCTCGGCAGGTTGATAGCCGTGGCCTTTTTGCGTGGCAACATGCAGGAATTGTGGGCCTTTGAGCTCGCGTATGTTTTTCAGCGTGGTGATCAGGACATCAAGGTCATGACCATCAATCGGGCCTATGTAGTTGAAACCGAACTCTTCAAACAAAGTGCCAGGGGTGACCATGCCTTTGACATGCTCTTCGGCACGCTTGGCAAATTCCCGCACTGGAGGCACAACATTCAGGACTTTTTCACCCGAACGGCGCATGGTGGTATAGAGGCGACCAGATAACAACTTGGCGAGGTAATTGTTCAACGCGCCTACATTGGGCGAAATCGACATATCGTTGTCATTGAGGATCACCAGAATATTGGTATCCATCGCACCCGCATTGTTCAGCGCTTCAAAAGCCATCCCCGCAGTCATGGCGCCATCGCCTATGATGGCGACAGAGCGGCGCTCCAGTCCGGCTTTTTGCGCGGCGACCGCCATGCCCAGTGCGGCGGAGATGGAGGTGCTGGAATGTCCAGTGCCAAAGGTGTCGTAAGCACTTTCGCTGCGGCGTGGGAATCCGGCAATGCCTTGTGGCTTGCGTAACTCGCTCATGGCCTCACGGCGGCCAGTCAAAATCTTGTGAGGGTAGGTCTGGTGACCCACATCCCATACCAGGCGGTCTTCTGGCGTGTTGAAGACATAATGCAGCGCGATGGTGAGTTCAACCACCCCCAGGTTGGAGGAAAGATGACCACCAGTCTGTGACACGCTGTTGACCAGAAACTCACGCAGTTCGCTTGCCAGTGCATGTAGTTCTTTGCGCTCCAGCTTGCGCAGTTGCTCGGGGCTTTGAATAGTATCCAGCAGTTTGCTCATGTCAGGCGGGCTCAGAAGCTGCGTTGTGTGATGAAAGTGGCCAGCTGTCTCAGTGGCGTGGCAGCGTCACCATACTCCGCCAGGGGCGTGAGGGCGTTTTCCAGTAATTCTTGCGCCAATTGCTTGGCGCGCTCTATGCCCAAAATGGTGACATAGGTGGGCTTGTCGCTTTGGGCATCCTTGCCTGCGGTTTTACCCAGAGTTTCGCTGTCGGCTTCGGCGTCAAGAATATCATCCACCACCTGGAAAGCCAGGCCTATGGATTGGGCATAATGATCTATGGCCTGTAGTTTTTGCGGGTCTAGTTGCGGCGCACAATGGGCACCCAGCAGGGCCGCAGCGCGAATCAGCGCCCCGGTTTTATGGATGTGCATGTATTCAAGTTCGGACTGATCCAAAGGCTTGCCTACGCTGGCGAGATCAATGGCCTGACCTCCCGCCATGCCGCGTGAGCCACTGGCGATGGCCAGTAAATTGAGCATTTCAAGTTGCCTATGGGCATCAGTACACAAACCTGGCGTAGCCAGGGATTGGAAGGCCAGCGTTTGCAGGGCGTCACCTACCAACAAGGCTGTCGCGACATCATAACGTTTGTGACACGAAGGTTTGCCGCGGCGCAGATCATCATCATCCATACAGGGCATGTCATCATGCACCAGGGAGTAAGCGTGTATCAGCTCCACAGCGGCGGCAGCAATATCTACCTTGGCAGCATCTGCGCCACACAAGGCGCCGGCAGCATGGGCGAGCAGGGCGCGCACCCGCTTGCCGCCGCCGAGCACGGCATAACGCATGGCTTCATGCAGGCGGTCAGGGGCAATGTTGGCAGCTGGCAGCACAGTGTCCAGCACATGTTCCATACGTTGTTGTATGTGTAGGGCCCAGCTTTGGAAATCGGTCATTTAGTATCGGTATAGGCTTGTAGCTGATTGGACTCATTAAGGATGCGCACCTGCTGCTCGACATCGGCCAGTGATTTCTGGCAATGCAGCAATAGCTCTGAGCCGCGCTTGTAAGCGGCCAGCGATTGCTCAAGCGGAAGCTGGCCGGATTCTATTTGCCCGACCAATTGCTCGAGTTCTGTCATAGCATCTTCAAAGGCCAGGGCCTCAAACATGCTCGCCTGTTGGTCGTCAGCTTTGGTTTTTTTGCTCATGAGTACAACTGGGGCAGGATTGCGCATTTTGGCTTGAACCCTGGGCGTAAACCCCTGCCAGTGCGGCCTGCGTTATTGAAAATAGGCACGATTTTACGCTGATCCGCCGCTATAGACCATGATTAAGTTGATGTTATGGCTAAGCGCGGCTGCAAGAAGGCACGGATGTCCTGAATTTCTTCCATGGAAACCGAATGCGGCATGGCATATTCATGCAGGTTTACTTGGTAACCCTGTTGCTCCAATGCACGTGCAGAGGCATGACAGCGTTCCAGGCTGATGACGTTGTCTGCCGTGCCGTGCGCCATATAAATGGGGATTTGGCGGTTGGCAGCGCTGGCCTCACTCGCCAGGGTGTCTGCCAGCGGCAGGTAAGTGGATAAGGCCAGCACGCTGGCCAAAGGCTGAGGATGGCGCAAAGCGGTATGCAGCGCGATTGCCCCACCCTGGGAAAAGCCTGCCAGTGTTATGTGCTCGCTGGGGATGCCGCGCTGGATTTCATTGGCGATCAAGGCATTAATGGCGTGTTGCGTTGCTTGTATGCCGACGGCATCTTGCTTGAAATCAGCGCCAAAGCCATAGATGTCATACCAGGCGGGCATGACATAACCCTGATTGACTGTGACTGGGATGCTGGGTGCATGCGGCAGAATAAAGCGCGTGTTGGCTAGCGCCAGCTCCTGCACGATGGGGGCAAAGTCATGACCATCAGCCCCTAGTCCGTGTAGCAGGATCACCGTGTTATGGATGGGTTCTGCAGCAGCAAGTTCTATAAAATCCAGCAAGGCCATGAGGTTTCCAGTTGATTGCAAAACCTGCATTTTGCCACGCATAGCATCTTCCATGCGCGGCAAGCCTGGGCTGGGTGCCTGTCGGCATGCATTTAGGCTATGCTTAATGCCTTACTATAAGCTCCTTTGTTTGGCATATGCGACTACCCAAGCTGCTTTCTCACCACACTTTGCGCAGGCTATTGGGCATGCTGGTGCCTATCTTGCTGATGGCGCAGGTTGCAGGCGGCATGGACAGCCAGGTGCTGCGTAGCCTGGAACGCTTTGCATATGATGCCAGGCTCAAGCTCACCATGCCGGGCGGCGTGGATGAGCGCATTGTGATTGTCGATATCGATGAGGCCAGTTTGCAGCAAGAGGGGCATTGGCCCTGGAGCCGTGACAAACTTGCCTTGTTGCTGGATCAATTGTTTGAGCGTTATGGCGCTGATGTGGTGGCGTTTGACGTGGTGTTTGCCGAGGCTGATCAAAGTTCAGGCTTGCCAGTGTTGCAACGTTTGCAAAGCCAGCAGTTGCATGACCAGGCAGGTTACAAAGCCGCACTTGCCGCGCTGGAGCCGGAACTCAACTACGATCAGCGTTTTGCCAACAGCATGCAAGGGCGCCGTGTGGTGCTGGGCTATTATTTTCGCCACGATGGTGAGGCCAGCCACAACATAGGGCTGTTGCCCCCTGCTGCACTGGATGCCAGCGTGCTGCAGGCCATGCCGCATATGGCGGTGATGGCTGCCAATGGTTACGGTGCTAATCTACCTCAGTTACAGCAGCAAGCCGCTGCGGCTGGACATTTCAATCCTGAGCCTGATGATGACGGCATCACCCGCCGCGTGCCTTTGTTGGTGCAGCATGGTGATGGTTTGTATGAGTCACTGGCGCTGGCCGTGACACGTCTCGCCTTGGGTGAGCCACATCTCACTGCGGGCATAGAGCGATCTGCTGGTTATAACAGCCTGGAGTGGATAGGGCTGGGCCAGCGCAGGCTGCCTGTGGATGCCAATATCACCGCCTTGATTCCTTATCGCGGACCACAAGGCAGCTTTTCCTATATCGCCGCCAGCGATGTGCTGCATGGTCGTGCACCTCTATCGGCATTAAAGAGCAAGATAGTGCTGGTGGGCACCAGTGCTCCTGGCCTCATGGATTTGCGCGCCACGCCAGTACAAAGTGTTTACCCCGGGGTGGAAGTACACGCGAATATGATTGCTGGCATGCTGGATGGCAATTTGCGTCATGCGCCAGATTACAGAACGGGTGCAGAAATATTGCTGCTAGTTATCCTGGGGTTAAGCTTGGCTTATTATCTGCCTGCCCTGAGCCCATTGGCGGGCACAGTTTTGAGCCTTGCGGTGTTGCTTGGCTTGGTAACAGGCAATTTGGTGCTTTGGCGTGCCGGGCTGGATTTACCCTTGGCCTCGCCACTATTGGCGGTTGTGCTGATCTATGTGCTCAATGTGAGTTATGGCTACTTCATTGAGTCCCGCAGCAAGCGGCATTTGACCCAATTATTCGGGCAATATGTGCCGCCAGCCTTGGTCAGCGAGATGGCTGCCCAGCCCGCAAATTTTGGGCTGGAGGGTGAGAATCGTCAGATGACGGTGCTGTTCTGTGATATTCGCGGCTTCACCAGCATTTCCGAGGCGCTGCCACCGCAGGAACTGGCCAAGCTCATGAACGAGTATCTCAGCGCCATGACCGAGGTGATACACCAGCATCGTGGCACCATAGACAAATACATGGGCGATGCCATCATGGCCTTCTGGGGGGCGCCGCTGCATGATGAGCAACATGCAAATCATGCAATAGCCGCGGCAATCGGCATGCTGCAGGCGCTGCAAGAGGTCAATACGGCTTTTTACCAAAAAGGCTGGCCCAGGTTGGAGATAGGCATAGGGCTCAATAGCGGGGAAATGACGGTAGGCAATATGGGTTCGGCCTTCCGCATGGCTTATACCGTGCTGGGCGATGCGGTGAATCTGGGCGCCAGACTTGAAAGCTTGTCACCATATTATGCTGAACCACTCATCTTGAGTGAGGCGGTCTGCCTGGCGGCAACGCAATACCATTACCGCGAACTTGATCTTGTGCGCGTAAAAGGTAAAGATGCTGCTGTACGTATTTATGCGCCGATTCTGGATAGCGCTGCACAATTAGTGACAAGCTCTGAGGCCGAGCAGCAATCACTGCACTACGCCCAAGCATTGTTACACTACAGAGAACAACATTGGCAGGAAGCGCGGACAGCATTTCTGGATTTACAGTCAAGGTTTGGGGAGCGAAGAATTCATCACATCTATCTAGCACGTATCGCCGAATGCATGAGCCAGCCTCCAGAGCCGCAATGGCAGGGCATTCATCGCTTCGATAGCAAACAGGGGCCAGCATGAAGCTCGAAGTGTTGGGTTGCGGTGGCGGCGTAGGCCAAGGTCAGCGTACCACCTCTTTCTTGATTGATGAGCATATTCTGCTGGATGCAGGTAGCGGCGTGGGCGAGCTGAGCATTACGCAACTTGAGGCCATTGATCATGTGTTCCTTACCCATGCCCATCTCGATCACACGGCATTTTTGCCCTTTCTGCTCGATACCGTGTTGGGTAGGCGGCAAGCCCCCGTGGTGGTGCATGCTCTGGCGGAAACCATCGCTGTCTTAAAAGCACATATTTTTAATTGGCAAGTCTGGCCAGACTTCAACCAGATTCCGTCACTGGAACATCCTCTTTTGCAGTATGCGCCGCTAGTGGTGGGCGAAACGGTGAATGTTGGAAAAACCCGAATTACCGCCTTGCCTGCGCGGCATAGTGTGCCCGCACTCGGTTATTTGATTGAGGGCGAGGGTGGCGGCATCGCTTTCAGCGGAGATACTACCCACAACGATGCGTTCTGGCATGCGCTCAATCAGGTACAAAATCTTCAGCACCTGATTATTGAGACTGCGTTCAGCAATGCCGATATTGAGCTGGCCAAACTCTCTTGCCACCTTTGCCCTTTATTATTGCGACAGGGGCTTGATCTGCTGCAGTCTCGCCCTCGGGTGTGGATTACCCACCTCAAGCCCGGTGAGGCAGACAGCATCATGAACGACATTGAGCATTTACAGCATCCATTAGCGCCACAAGCCCTGCAGCATGGGCAGACCATAACCTTGTGAGATCCTATGCACATCCTTGAAACCTTTTTGCTGCAACTTGAACCCATACTGTCTTTATCCAAAGCCCGTTTGCATGAATTGGCGACATTGAGCTTTATTGAGTACGTCAATCAGGACATTGATCCCTGGCGTCTGAACGTCAACAAAAACTCCCAGGTGTTATATCTCTTGCAGGGTGAGTTGGCGATTAATCATGTTGATGGCAGCAGCCGAGTGCTAGTAGGGGGCAGCGAAGAAGCCAAATTCCCTGTGGGCAGTGGCCCGCTGCCGATCAAAGATACTCGCGCCATTACTGATATCCAGATAGTGCGTATTGATACTGACTTGCTGGACATTATGATGACCTGGGATCAGCTCGCGGGGGATGAGCTGGAGCCCGAAGCTAGCTTGCCACCCACACCTGAAGTGCCAGATCAAGCCAAATGGATGCGACAAACCGATGTCTTTGGTGTGTCCAAATTGCAGAATGGTTTGTTCAGTCGTTTACCAGCTGCCAACATTGAGGAAATGTTCAGGCGCATGGAATTGATGCCAGTGACCATAGGTCAGGTGATCATCAGGCAGGGTGAAGAGGGGGACTACTATTACTTGATCGATCAAGGCCAGGCCTTGGTAAGCCGCAGACCAGCCCCTGGACAGCCTGATGTAATTCTCGCCGAGCTAGGCCCTGGTACAGCGTTTGGGGAAGAGGCGCTGGTCAGTAGTAATCGCCGCAATGCCACCATCGTCATGAAAACTAGCGGTTTATTATTGAGGCTGAAGAAGCAGGATTTTCTCGAACTATTACAGACGCCGCTATTGAAACAAGTAAGAGCAGCCGAAGCCGAGCAAATGGTAAAGGAGGGTGCGATTTGGCTGGATGTACGCTTACCCGCAGAGTATGACTATCAGCACTTGCCAGGTGCTATCAATGTGCCATTGTATGAATTACGCAATTTGCTGAGTGTACTTGATATCAATCAATCTTATATCGCGTATTGTCATACCGGGAGAAGGAGTTCCGCAGCTGCGATTATTCTTCTGGGGAGTGGTTTTGATGTCAGTGTATTGGCACATGCCGATAATTAAAATTAGGCTGTGATTTTCTGACTGAATATCTAGGCATAAAAAAAACCCGCGCAAGCGGGTTTTTTTACAGCTAAACAAGCAGATTATTTGCAGAAGCTAGCAGCAAGGCAAGTACCAGTTTGTGCCCAAGTGATATTAGAGCCATTTACTGTCGGCGTCAGAACCGAGGTGTATCCACCTGCCGCTGCTGTTGCAGTACCAGTAATAACACCGTTGGTAGTGGTCAGTGATGCTACGTTGGGAGTTGCTGCAGGAGCCGCCTCAACGCCTAGTGCACCATTGCTACAACCAGTAGCGGTGCCAGGGTTGGCAGGGTTATCGGTCGCGCAAATTGCAACAGATTGCTTAAATGTATCACTCAGGGATAACACTTCGCTGAAGCGAGCCTTTTTTGTGTAGTTTTGGTAAGACGGAATCGCTACCGCAGCCAGAATACCGATAATTGCCACAACGATCATCAGTTCGATCAGAGTAAAACCTTGTTGTACCTTTTTCATCGCTAACCCCTTTGTTTGGTTTGGTTGACTGTTGCGGTATGCACTACACCGCGTGCTCAGAGTATTGCAACCTGCGTGCCAACTTTTATAAAAAGATGACTTGTTGTTGAAAATAAAGGATATTTTTAATCCGCAACAAAAAAGGCGTAACCTTAGTTACGCCTTTTTAGCTTCAGGCACTGACAAAAATTGTCAGCTAGTGACAAGCTTTAGTAGGTTGCAGACTTACTTGCCTTCAGCAACCTTCTTCAGGTTAGCCAAACCAGCATCATAAACGCCGTTCACTGCATCCAGCGCAGACTTGTCATCTTGACCTGCAGGGATAGGTGGGTTGAGCTTGTAAACACGGTAGAAGCGACCCATCCACTTGACTTCAGACTTGCCGCCGTCAACTGCCTTCACAGAGATGGTGGAGTAATAGTCAGCAACAGGCAGTACACCTTCGATGATGCCGTACTTCATCTGCTTGCTGCTATCGTCAATGCTCTTGAGGTTTTCCAGAATGGTGCCGCCGCCCTTCAAGGTCAACAGGCGTGTGGTTTCTTCCTGGCCAGCGTCATCCTTGCGTTTGTCGAGCTTGGTGCTTTCAATGGCAGGGTGCCACTTTTGCCAGCCGCCGAAGTCCTTGACCAGGCCCCAGACCTTGTCAGGGCTGGCGTCGATCACAACGGTTTTTTCTACTTTTTGTGGGGAAGGGCCGTGGGCGGCAGCTGTCAGTGGCAACATGCCAATAGCCAGCAGGGCGAGTATCTTTTTCATCACTATTTCTCCATGTTTTATAGCTACTTTAAAGTGGGCAGCCAGTGTGCTGTCCTGCAATTGTGTGCGGGACAGCATACTAGAACAGCCCCTATCAATGTGACGTCTTGAGAATAAACTGCCCAAAGGCCCGGCTTTGCTTGCCAGTCGGGATGTCCTTCAGGTGTTTATGACTACTGGCGTCTATCACTGAAACTGAGTTGTCAAACCAGTTGGCAACATAAATCTTTTGGCGCTCCGCATCGTAATTGATGCCTTCGGGGAAGCCGCCTACATGTATCTTGCTGATTTCCTTGCCTAGCGTTAGGTCTATAACTGAGACCGAATCGGCCTGGGTATTGGTGACATAGGCATAACGATTATCCGGACTGACAATCACGCAGTAAGGATGTTCACCCACGGCTATGGTCTGGCTGCTGCCATTGCTCAGGTCAAGGATGGATAAACTATTGGCGTAGACATTGACGCTGAATACTTTTTTGCCATCCGCGCTGGTAGCGATGCCAAAGGGGTGAGCGCCAGTGGCAATGCGCTGCAATACCTTGAGGCTAGTGGTGTCTATGATGGCAAGGTCGTTGCTGTCACGGTTGGCAACCAGCAGTTTGCTGCCGTCAGGGCTGATCATAATGCCAGCAGGGGCCTTGCCTATGCTGACTTCACGGCGCTCTGCCGTGTTGGCGGTATTGATCGCTAATATGCGGTTGTCGTTCCAGTCAGCCACATACAAGGTTCGGCTGTCAGGTGAAAGAGCAATGCCCACTGGCGAGCCGGCAATATCTATAGTGTCGGTCACTTGCAGTTGCTGGCTATCAATCACCGACACGGAATGACTGTCTACATTGCTGATGTAAACCTTACCTAGCTTGGACGAGGTAGCCACCCCGACTGGCGACTTGCCTACCGCAATCGTGGCAGTGACTTGTAATGTGTCCAGATCAATCACAGAAACCGTGTTGTCGCCCTGGTTGGTGATATAGGCCTGGTCAGCCATGGCTGGCGTAAAGGCAATCAGTGCCAGCAGGGCCAAGCCTAGCGTAGTGACAATATGTTGCACTTTGGGATAAGCAATGTTGGCGAGATGCGACTTGGAGATATGAGTTGTTGCCATTGGAGATTAAACGCGCAGTGCTTGCTACAGGTTGACTTGGCAGTATACGGGCCGGGTGTAAACAGCGTCAAGGCGAGATGTCAGGCAGGTTTTGCCTCTAGCCTAGGCATGCTCTAGTTAGGGGTATTTCTTTCTTTATCGGGCGAAATATGGAAGAATTACGTCAAATTATAGAGGTATGTTGTCATGATAGATCGCGATGGATATCGCCCGAATGTTGGCATAATTCTGTGCAATGGTCGCAATCAGGTGTTCTGGGGTAAACGCATCCGCGAACACTCTTGGCAGTTCCCACAAGGTGGCATCAAACATGGCGAAAGTCCTGAACAAGCCATGTACCGTGAACTGATGGAGGAAGTGGGCTTGCGGCCCGAGCATGTCAAAATTCTGGGCAGAACCAGGGATTGGCTGCGTTATGACGTGCCAACCAACTGGATAAAACGGGAATGGCGCGGCAGCTACAAAGGACAAAAGCAAATCTGGTTTCTGCTGAGGTTGGTGGGCCGTGATAGCGATGTCTCCCTGCGTGCCACGGCACACCCAGAGTTTGATGCCTGGCGCTGGAGTGATTACTGGGTGGCGATGGACTCCGTGATTGAGTTCAAGCGCGATGTTTACCGCCTGGCTTTGAAAGAATTGTCTTCACACCTGGCGGATAGACGCCGCGCACGTGCGGAAGAGAAGGAAGTCCAGTTAATACGCTAGAGGTCGGGTTCTAGGCAAATTAAAAAACCGTCTTAAACTCCGAAAAAAAGCCACGGTAACTACCGTGGCTTTTTTTATGCCTACTACTGTGTAAATCCATTTACCTTGGCCACAGCTTGCAAGCGCTTGGCTGAGTTATTGTGCTTGCGCCATCGCCTCGCCCAGGCGTACCGCTCCGCGGGGTGCCCAATTGCCGGAAAACGCCAATTTGAAAGTAGCCGGGTAAAGCAGGACTACGGTAGAACCCAGCAAGAAGCGTCCCATCTCATCCCCTTGCTCCAGCACAATGTTTTGATCCTCATAATGCCAAGTTTGCACGCGACCAGGGCGCGGCGGATTGACGATGCCATGCCAGATGGTGGCCATGCTGCCGACGATGGTGGCACCCACCAATACCAGGACGAAATTACCCTCTGAGGTAGCAAACTCGCAGACAACGCGCTCATTGCGCGCAAACAGGCCGGGAATGTTTTCCGCGGTGGCGGGGTTAACCGAAAACAGGTCGCCGGGCACATAAGTCATGCTCAGCAACTTGCCGCGGCATGGCATATGGATGCGATGGTAATCCCTGGGGCTGAGGTAGATAGTGGCAAAATGCCCATTATCGTATTGCTTGGCCATCTCGCCATTGCCCGCAAGTAAAGTGCGGGTGGAGTAATCATGGCCCTTGGCCTGGAAGATTTGGTCGTGCTTGATCTCACCAAACTGGCTGATGGCACCATCCACTGGGCAGATTTGGCTGGCCTGCGCCAGGGGGCGTGAGCCTGGCTTCAATGCCCGTGTGAAAAACTCATTAAAACTGGCATAGCTTTCAATCGCAGGGTTGGCTGCCTCTGCCATGTTGACTTGATAGCGGCCCACAAACCAGCGTATGACCGCAGTGGTGAGCTTGCCCGCGCGTAGATGTGCCAGTTTGCCTGCCAGTACGGTCAGGGCGGTCTTGGGAATCAGGTATTGCAGCTTGACGATGCAAGAGGATGCCATGGTGGCCTCATAGAAAATCGGTGACTGAAAAACAAAAGAGGCAGGGCATTTCAGCCCGGCCTCTTGTCCATTTCAAGCGTATCAACGCTTAATACTGGGGCTTTTTAGTTCTTGGATTGGTCAACCAGCTTGTTCTTGGCAATCCAAGGCATCATGGCGCGCAGCTGACCACCTACTTGCTCAATAGGATGAGCAGCGTTCAGGCGACGACGAGCGGTCATGGATGGGTAGTTGGTGCGACCTTCCAGAATGAACTGCTTGGCGTAGTCACCGTTCTGGATGTTGGTCAGGCATTCCTTCATGGCAGCACGTGCCTGGTCTGCAATCACGCGTGGGCCAGTCACATACTCACCGTATTCAGCGTTGTTGGAGATGGAGTAGTTCATGTTGGCGATGCCGCCTTCGTACATCAGGTCAACAATCAGCTTCAGTTCGTGCAAGCACTCGAAGTAGGCCATTTCTGGGGCATAACCAGCTTCAACCAAAGTTTCGAAACCAGCCTTAACCAGTTCAACCGCGCCACCACAGAGCACAGCCTGTTCACCGAACAAATCAGTTTCGGTTTCTTCACGGAAGTTGGTCTCGATCACGCCACCCTTGGTGCCGCCGTTAGCTGCAGCGTAGGACAAAGCAATGTCCTTGGCCTTGCCGGAAGCATCTTGGTAAACCGCGATCAGGGAAGGCACACCGCCACCCTTGAGGTATTCGGAACGTACAGTGTGACCAGGGCCCTTAGGCGCAATCATGATGACGTCCAAGTCCTTGCTAGGCACGATCTGGTTGTAATGCACGTTGAAGCCGTGAGCGAAAGCCAGGGCAGCACCCTTCTTCAGGTTAGGCTTGATGTCTGCCTCATAGATCTGAGCCATGGTTTCATCAGGCAGCAAGACCATCACAACATCAGCGCCGCTCACTGCATCCTTGATTTCCTTAACATCATGGCCAGCATTCACAGCCTTGGCGAAGGAGCTACCGTCCTTACGAGCACCGATAGTGACAGTGGCGCCGGAATCCTTGAGGTTTTGCGCGTGGGCGTGACCCTGGGAGCCGTAACCCACAATGGTCACCTTGAGCTTTTTGATCAGGGATAAGTCAGCGTCCTTGTCGTAATAGACTTTCATTTTTTACCTTTCAATACAGAGGGTGTGGTGCTGCAGAACGCACAATGCGTTGCAGCGCTAAGCGTTTAAAGTTTGAGTATTCTGTCGCCGCGGCCTATACCGGATGCTCCGGTGCGCACGGTTTCAAGAATGGCGGCCTTGTCCAGCGCTTCCAGGAAGGCATCCAGTTTGGAGCCAGAGCCTGTCAGCTCTATGGTGTAGCTGCCGTCTGCTACGTCGATGATACGACCGCGGAAAATATCGCACATGCGCTTCATTTCATCGCGGAACGGCCCAGTGGCCTTTACCTTCACCAACATCAGCTCGCGCTCGATAAAGCGGCCATCGTTGAGGTCCAGTACCTTGACCACATCAATCAGCTTGTTGAGCTGCTTGATGATCTGCTCAATCACTTCATCCGATCCGGAGGTGACGATGGTCATGCGTGACAAAGTGGCATCCTCGGTGGGTGCCACGGTCAAAGATTCAATATTGTAGGCGCGCGCGGAAAATAGGCCAGCCACGCGTGAGAGCGCGCCAGCTTCGTTTTCCATCAATATAGAGATGATATGTTTCATGCGAGGTTCTTCTTAGAGGTCTTCAGCCAGGATGATTTCGGACAAGCCTTTGCCGTTAGGCACCATGGGGAACACATTTTCGTTCTGATCGGTGATGAAATTCATGAACACAAAGCGGTCAGTCAGATTGAAGGCCTCAGTCAACGCACCTTCAACATCTGCAGGCTTTTCGATATTCATGCCGACATGCCCATAGGACTCAGCCAGCTTGACGAAGTCCGGCAGGCTGTCCATATAGGATTCAGAGTAGCGATTTTCATAGAAGAACTGCTGCCACTGGCGCACCATGCCCAGATAGCGGTTGTTGAGCAGAATCACCTTGATCGGCAGATGGAACTGCTTACAGGTGGAAAGCTCCTGAATATTCATCTGAATACTGCCTTCACCCGTAACACAGGCCACCTTGGCGCTAGGGTCAGCAAACTGCACGCCCATGGCATAGGGCAGGCCAACACCCATGGTGCCCAGGCCGCCGGAGTTGATCCAGCGACGTGGCTTGTCGAATTTATAGTATTGCGCCGCCCACATCTGGTGCTGACCAACGTCAGAGGTCACATAGGCTTCGCCCTTGGTGACTTCCCACAGCTTCTCAATCACGTATTGTGGCTTGATGATGTCGCTATTGCGGTTGTAGTTCAGACAGTTACGGCTGCGCCATTCTTCAATCTGGGTCCACCAGGCTTTGAGTGCAACCGGGTCTGGGGTGCGGGTTTCCGCATCCAGCAACTCATTCATCTCTGCCAGCACAGACTGTACGTGGCCTACGATAGGCACATCGACCTTGACGCGCTTGGAGATAGAGGATGGATCAACATCCACATGAATAATGGTGCGGTTCTTGTTGTAGAAGTGCTGTGGGTTGCCAATCACGCGATCATCAAAGCGCGAGCCTATGGCGACCAGCACATCACACTCTTGCATGGCCATATTGGCTTCCAGTGTGCCGTGCATGCCTGGCATGCCAACAAACTGTTTGTCGGTTGCCGGGTAGCCACCCAGGCCCATCAACGTGTTGGTGATAGGGAAGCCCAGGCGGCGAGCCAGCTTGATCAGTTCCTGTGAAGCATCGCCCAGTACCACGCCACCCCCGGTGTAAAGCATGGGGCGCTTGGCATCCAGCATCAGCTTGATGGCTTTTTTGATCTGACCGGAATGGCCCTTGAGTATAGGCGTGTAAGAACGCATCTCTACGCTCTTGGGGTAATCAAATGCACCCAGATGCGCGGTGATGTCCTTAGGGATATCAACGACTACAGGGCCTGGCCTGCCGGTGGCGGCGATAAAGAAGGCCTTCTTGATGGTAGGCGCAATATCCTTGACGTCCTTGACCAGGAAGTTGTGCTTCACGCAAGGGCGTGAAATACCTATCATGTCGACTTCCTGGAAGGCATCTAGGCCAATCGCTGGTGTAGGTGCCTGGCCGCTGATGACGACCATGGGAATCGAATCCATATGGGCGGTAGCAATGCCGGTAATCGCATTGGTGGCACCAGGGCCGGAGGTGACCAAAGCCACACCCACTTCACCAGTCGCGCGTGAATATGCGTCAGCTGCATGCACGGCAGCTTGCTCATGACGGACCAGGATATGCTTGAACTTATCCTGTTTGAATATTTCATCGTAAATGTTGAGCACCGCGCCGCCAGGATAGCCAAAAACGTATTTAACGTTTTCTTCCTGAAGACAGCGGATGACGATTTCTGCGCCAGATAATTCCATAGATATTGCTTGCTACGCCGAGAGTTTGGGAAACCTAGAACACTAACGGTTTGCGCTGCTTTGGTCAAGGAAGAATGCGGAAATTACTGCTTTAAGCTGGTGATTTTTAAGTGGCTTGTCAGGAATGAGGGCTGGTGATGCCCCAGCCCAAACACAGTTATCAAACACACGTTAAGGCAGCAAGAGCAGCACTGAAGCTGCATTTTTTAGTTAGCAATCAAACCACATGCAGGCATGACGCAATTGAAGCAGGGCAAAAGTATTTGTTTCCCGCTTATTCAAATGGCGGCGGGGCAACCTTGAGCAGTTCTTCTATGGTGGTCAGGCCAGCGGCGACCTTTTCCATGCCGTTGATCAGCAATGGTTGCATGCCTTGCTGGTAGGCCAGGCGCTTGATGCTGGTGAGATCGGCATCGTGAGTAATGAGTTTTTTCATTGCCTGATTGATGGGCAGCATTTCATAAATGCCGCTACGACCACGAAAGCCCGTCATGCGACATTCCAGGCAGCCATTGGCTTGCTGGATATGCTCAGGCTTGGGTAATTTCCAGGCACCTACCAGCTCATTCCAGCGCTCTTGGCTGATGCTGGTGGGTGTTTTGCAGTGTATGCAGAGCGTACGCACCAGACGCTGGGCCATGATGCCGATAAGGGCCGAGTGTATCAAATAAGAGGGAATGCCAAGGTCCAGCAGGCGCGTTACCGCGGATGGCGCATCATTGGTATGCAGGGTGGACAGCACCAGATGGCCCGTCAGCGCGGCTTGTATCGCCATTTCACCTGTTTCCAGATCGCGAATTTCCCCCACCATAATGATGTCCGGGTCTTGCCGTAGCAAGGTGCGCACGCCATCGGCAAAGTTCAGCCCAATATTCTGCTGCACCTGCATTTGATTGAAGGCGGGTTCCACCATTTCTATTGGGTCTTCTATGGTGCAGACATTAACCTCTGGGGTCGCCAGTAGTTTGAGCGTGGAGTACAAAGTGGTGGTTTTGCCAGAGCCCGTGGGGCCAGTGACCAAAACAATGCCATTGGGTGATTGCGTCCATTGCGTCCACTGCGCCGATTGTTTATCGGAAAACCCCAGCGCCAGAAAATCCTTCACCAGAATTTCTGGCGTGAAAATCCGCATCACCAATTTTTCGCCAAACGCTGTTGGCATGGTCGAGAGCCGTAACTCTATCTCCTCGCCTTCATCGGTCAGCGTCTTAATGCGGCCATCCTGTGGGCGGCGCTTTTCCACCATATCCATGCGCCCCAACAGTTTGATGCGATTGGTAATCGCATTCATGATGGCGGCTGGCAGCTGATACACCTGATGCAGCACACCATCGATGCGGAAGCGCAGCATGCCCATATTGCGCCTGGGTTCCAGATGAATATCGCTGGCACGTTGCTCAAACGCATATTTGAATAGCCAGTCGACGATATTGACCACATGCTGCTCGTTGGCATCCAGATTCTTGTTCTTGCCCAACTCAACCAATTGCTCCAGATTCTGCACACCTATGACCTGGCCAGCTTTGGCGGTGTTGGCAATGTTGATAGAGGTGGCGAGGTTGTAGACCTCGGGCAGATAGCGATTGATTTCCTTGGGGTTGGCGACCACTAGGCGTATTTTCAGCCTGAGTATGCGCTCAAGATCGGGAATCCAGTCGGTATAGAAGGGGTCCGCGGTGGCAACCACGGCTTCCTGGTTGCTCACTTTGACCGGCATGATCTTGAGGCGCTCGGCATAGGCCTTGGTGATCACCTGGGCGATAGCACCAAAATCCAGCTTGAGCGGATCTATATGGTAATGCTCTAACGCTGCGCGCTTGGCCAGCCAGGCGGTGAGCGATTCCAGGCTGAGTGTCTTGTGCGGTGGCTGTAGGTTTTTCCACTTTTGCTCGCTGATGATGCTGAGCGGGTGGGTGTCCGAGCTGTCCAGCCGCCTATCCTTGAACAATTGCTCGGCCTGCAATTTATGCACCATGCCGTCATTGACCAGCATGCGCAAAGTTTCTGCAAGATTAAGGCGTCCGGGCGCGGGGGTATAGGGCGGGGCAGCTTGACTCATGATGTTCATACTAAAGCCAAGCCGATTAAAAGTCGACTTGTCGCCATTTGGCGGCAAGCAATCTAGGTAGCGCTGGTTTCCTTGGAAGTTCCTAGATCAAAAAATGGTCAAAAACGTTTAGATTAAAAACGCGGTGATCAAAAACTTTGCGACTGGAAGCGCATGGAGAGATCAATGGCCTGTACATGCTTGGTCAGGCTGCCAATCGAGATGCGGTCCACCCCGGTCTCGGCAATTTCTCTGACGTTGCTGAGATCAATGCCGCCAGAAGCTTCAAGAATGGCGCGTCCGGCATTGAGCTTGACTGCCGCTTGTAATAGCGATGTACTGAAATTGTCGAGCAAGATCAGCTTGGCATTGGCCGCAAGTGCTATTTCTAGTTGTTGCAGGTTCTCAACTTCAATCTGTATTGGGACTGCTTCATCCGCATGACGCGCGTTCAAAGCACGCGCATTTTCAAGCGCAGCTTCTATACTGCCTGCCGCCGCGATATGGTTTTCCTTGATCAGTATGCCATCAAACAAGGCCAGGCGCTGATTCAAACCACCGCCTACGCGCACGGCATATTTCTGCGCCAGCCTCAACCCGGGCAGGGTCTTGCGCGTGTCCAGAATATGCGCCCCAGTGCCAGCGATGGCATCTACATACTGCCGCGTCTGGCTGGCCGTGGCGGACAGGGTTTGCAGAAAATTCAGTGCGCAGCGCTCGGCGGTGAGCAAGCCGCGTGCAGGCCCGCTAATTTCGCACAGCACAGTGCCAGGGGGGATGCGCTCGCCCTCGGCCACCTGCCAGTCCAGAATAGTCTCGCGTGATACCTGCTTGAAAGCCTCATTGGCCCAGGGCGTGCCGCAGAGTATGGCGGCTTCACGACTGATGATGGTCGCTGTGGCCTGCTCGCCCACAGGGACAAGTTGTGCCGTTAAATCACCGCTGCCTACATCTTCTTCGAGCGCGCGGGCGACATCACTGGTGACAAGTTGTTGTAGGGAAAGCGGGAGTTGCTGTGGGTTCAGTGTGGCATTCATGATTTACATTATAATGCAGTCATCCCTTCCTGACCTTGATCACCATGATGAAGCTGCTCTACTCCAATACCAGTCCCTATGCCCGCAAGGTAAGAATTGTCGCGGCAGAGAAGCGTATCGATGTCACCATGGTGCCCGTGGTGCTTGCCGCTGCGGACTGTCCGGTCAATGATCACAACCCGCTGGGCAAAATCCCGGTACTGATTCTGGCCGATGGCGACAGCCTCTATGATTCCCGCGTGATCGTGGAGTATCTGGATAACCGCACACCATTGGCGCATTTGCTGCCGCAAGATCATAGCGCAAGGGTCTGGGTGCGTCGCTGGGAGGCCTTGGCCGATGGTGTCTGTGATGCGGCGATTGCCGCCGTGATGGAAGGGCGTCGCCCCGAGGGCATGCAGGATGCGGCAGTGATTGCCAAGCAGTTGGGCAAGGTCGAGCGCGGCCTGGAAAAACTCAATGCCGATCTGGAAAAGAAAAAATGGTGTGTCAACGACACCTTTAGTCTGGCAGATATTGCCTTGGGCTGTGTGCTGGGCTATCTGGAGCTACGCTATGCAGAGCTGGACTGGAAGCAGCAATACCCCAACCTTGCCAAGCACTATGCTGCCATGATGAAACGCCCCTCTTTCAAGGAAACCGTGCCACAGCCAGCTTGATGCTGGAGATGCCCACAAGGTGAGCAGCCTTAGGCGCGTTTTACTCAGCGCTCGGAGAGTATCAGTCCGGCCTATTTTGAATGAATAAGCCGGAGCTGAGGTTTAAGTGATTAAAACCTAAAGCGCTGAAGTAATAATGCCACCACCCAGGCAGACATTGCTTTCATAGACCACTACCGATTGCCCGGCCGTAATCGCCCATTGCGCCTGACCAAAACGAATTTCCGTATGGTCGCCTTCCAGCTTATCTATCTCGCAAGGCGCATCAGGTTGGCGATAACGCGTCTTGGCGGCATACACCCAGTGCGTGCGCGGCTCTTCCCCCGCAATCCAGTGCAGATTGCTGGCCACTAGGCCATCATTCAGCAGCAGAGGATGCTCATGGCCTTGCACCACAATCAGCACATTGCGCTGCATATCCTTGCCCGCGACAAACCATGGCTCGCCATTACTTTCCTTGGAGCCACCAATGCCCAAGCCCTGGCGTTGGCCCATGGTGTAATACATCAAGCCGTTATGCTCGCCCACCACACGGCCTTCCGGCGTCTGAATCTCGCCCGGTGTGCGCGGCAGATAGCGACTGAGAAACTCCTGAAACGGGCGCTCGCCTATAAAGCAAATACCAGTGGAGTCTTTTTTCTCGCTGGTAGGCAAGCCTGCGCGACGCGCAATCTCGCGCACTTCGCGCTTGGGCAGGTGGCCTAGCGGGAACAGTGTTTTGGAAAGCTGGGCCTGGTTAAGCCTATGCAGAAAATAGCTTTGATCCTTGCTGCCATCATCGGCCTTCATGAGTTGGAACAAGCCGTGACGTTCACGCACCTGAGCATAATGCCCGGTAGCCATGAGGTCGCCACCTAGTGCCATGGCATGATCAAGGAAAGCCTTGAACTTGATTTCGGAGTTACAAAGAATATCTGGATTGGGCGTGCGGCCAGCGCTGTATTCTTCCAGAAAATTGGCGAATACGCGTTCCTTGTACTCCTTGCTGAAATTAACCGCTTCAATTTCTATACCCAGCTTGTCAGCCACCGCGGCAGCGTCTATCAGGTCCTGCTTGGCAGGGCAATATTCATCGGTATCGTCGTCTTCCCAGTTCTTCATGAACAGGCCGATGACCTCATAGCCTTGCTCCTGCAGCAGCAGTGCCGCTACCGAGGAATCCACGCCACCAGACATGCCAACAATGATTTTTTTCTTCATGAGACGCTACACTTAACTTTGCAAATGGGTAATGGCATGGAGGGGGAAGTGCTGTCCCGCCAGATAATGTTCTATGCAGGTCAGCACCTGCGGGCTTCTATGCCTGTCCTGGCTGGCACGGATTTCTTCCACGCTCATCCACACCGCGCGCACTATGCCTTGATCCAGCGCCTGCTCAGGCTGATGGTCATGTACATCGCCAATAAAGGCAAAACGCAGATAAGTGGCGTCTTTGATCGGGTGACGCCATTGGTAAATGCCCAGCAAGCTGCGTGGCTGAAAGCCCCAGGCGGTTTCCTCGCGCGTTTCGCGGATGACAGCTTCAATCAGGCTTTCGCCATTCTCGACGTGCCCGGCAGGTTGATTAAAGCGCAAGCCATCAGGGGTTTCTTCTTCCACCAAGAGAAAACGGCCAGCACGCTCTACAATAGCGGCTACCGTGGCATGAGGTTTCCAGATCATGAACAGTGAGGCGCAAGCGCCTTTAAGCTAAACCCATAATTTTACAGCGGGATAGCTTATGAAGCCAGTGCGGGAAACAGGCCATTTAGACCATGAGCAATAAACTCCACCGCCATCGCCGCCAGTATCAGGCCCATCAGCCGCGTCACTACATTAATGCCCAGCGTTCCTAGCCGCTGAGCGATATGCCCGGATAAACGTAAGGCCAGCCAGATAGCGAGGCACACTGCCGCAATTGGCAGTGCCAGGGACAGATGCCCCCACCAACTGCCAGTCTGCTGCGCGGTAATAATCATGCTACTGATAGCCCCAGGTCCGGCCAGCAAGGGAATGCTGAGCGGCACCACGGCAATGACATCGCGCTCCACAGTCTCAGCCGCTTCCTCGCGCGTCTGGCGTGAGGCACTTTGTTTGCCATGCATCATGGAGATGGCAATCATCATCACCAGAATGCCGCCGCCGACCTGAAACGAGGGAATGCTGATGCTGAAGAAATCCAGCACCTGCTCACCCAGCAGTGCTGAAATGGTCAGCACGATAAATACCGTCACCGCGACGGTTCGTGCGGTTCTTTGCCTATCCTGGCGCTGCCAGCCATCGGTCGCGCTGATAAAAATTGGGATAACGCCTATCGGGTTGACGATGGCAAACAGCGCGATCGCGGTTTTGAATAACAAGGCCCATTCAGCCATGAACGTCTCCATAAGGTTGGCACTGGCTTGCAGCTAGGGGATCAGTTAGTATCTTCGCCCCTGTGCTATATAGTGCTTTAAGCATGCATCAATGCCAGTATGCTTGAATGCCACATACTTCTAATTCTTAACAAGCCGTCAAGCAACATCATAGGGCTTATGCCCATGGAGCATGCATCAATGAACAGAATTTATCTGGCTTCACGTTCACCAAGACGTGCAGAATTGCTCACGCAGATAGGTATCACTTATACAATTTTGCCCTCGGATATAGACGAGTCTGTATATAATGCCGAAGAAGCGCAAGCCTATGTGCTGCGCCTGGCGCGTGCTAAGGCTGAGGCTTGTGGCCATGCATTAGCCGTGATTGACTTGCCGGTACTGGCCGCAGATACCACGGTCTGCGTTAATCAGCAGATATTGGGCAAGCCCGCCGATGACGATGATGCGGTGGCGATGTTGCAAGCGCTGTCTGGGCAGTGGCATGAGGTGCATACCGCGATTGCCTTGTTAACGGTAAATAATATAGAGGTGGCTTTATCCAGCACCCGCGTCAAGATGGCGCAATTATCTAGAGATGTCATCGCGGCGTATGCGGCCAGCGGTGAACCCAGAGACAAAGCCGGGGCCTATGGCATACAAGGTCTGGGTGGTACGCTGATAGAACGTATTGAAGGCAGTTATTCCGGCGTCATGGGATTGCCGTTATTTGAAACCGCAAGCTTGCTGAGAAAGGCCGGGATGCAGATCCCGCAGAGCTGTCAAAGTTGATGGTGATATGAGCGAAGAAATTCTGATCAATGTAACGCCGCAGGAAACCCGTGTAGCCATCATAGAGCAGGGCGTATTGCAGGAGCTTCATGTAGAACGTGCGACCTCCCTAGGGCTGGTCGGCAATATCTATAGAGGCAAGGTCTGCCGGGTGTTACCTGGCATGCAGTCCGCCTTTGTTGAAATAGGTCTGCAACGCGCCGCTTTCCTGCATGTCGCGGATATCCTGGAGTGTTGTAGCCCGGACAAGGAAAAATCCATACAAGAAGTCCTGCACGAGGGCCAGCCGCTCATGGTGCAGGTCATCAAGGAGCCCATAGGCACCAAAGGTGCGCGTCTCACCACACAAATCAGCATTGCTGGTCGCTTCCTGGTTTACTTGCCACAGCAGCAGCATATTGGTGTATCCCAGCGTATAGAAGATGAAGCCGAGCGTGAACAACTACGTGAGCGCCTGATTCGGCTGTTGCCAGAAAATCGCCAGGGCGGTTACATCATACGTACCATGTCTGAAGCGGCGACCGATGAAGAGTTGCTGGCCGATATCGACTATCTGCAAAAGGTCTGGAGCAACATTCAGACTGCCAGTAAAGGCGCGGCTGATCGATCCCTGGTGTTCCAGGATCTTGATCTTTCCATGCGCGTGCTGCGCGATGTGGTGAATGAAGATACGGATCGCATCCTGATTGATTCACGCGAGGCCTATCAAAAGCTCTTGGACTTTGCTAGTCACTATGCCGTCGGTGCCGTGAAGCACCTGGAGCATTACCAGGGCGAGCGTCCCTTGTTTGATATGTTCAATGTCGAGCAGGAAATCACCAAAGCCATGTCGCGCAAGGTCGAGCTCAAGTCAGGTGGTTACCTGATTTTTGACCAGACTGAGGCGCTCACTACTGTTGATGTGAATACCGGTGGTTTTGTCAGTGGTCGTAGCCTGTCGGATACCATCTTCAAAACCAATCTAGAAGCGGCGCAATGTATTGCGCGGCAACTGCGCGTACGCAATCTCGGCGGCATCATCATTATTGATTTCATCGATATGGATGAAGAAGAGCAGCGCGATGCAGTGCTGTCTGAGCTGAAGAAGGCCGTGGTCAGAGACCGGGCGCGTACTGGCGTCAATGGTTTCTCCACGCTGGGCCTGGTGGAAATGACACGCAAGCGTACCCGCGAAAGCCTGGCGCATTTATTATGCGAAGCCTGCCCTACCTGCAAGGGACGTGGTGAAGTGAAAACCGCGCAAACGGTGTGTTATGAAATTTTCCGCGAATTGTTACGCAACGCCAGACAGTTCACTGCCCGTGAGTTCCGTATTCTTGCGGCTCCCAAAGTGATAGACCTCTTACTGGATGAAGAATCTCAGAGTTTGGCCAATCTCTCCGACTTTATTGGCAAACCGATATCCTTACAGGCGGAAACCCATTATCCGCAGGAAACCTATGACATTGTTTTAATGTGAGCCCTGCGGCCGTGATGAAGCAAGGTAACGTATTTACGCTAGATGAATAGTGCCTAGATGTTCAGCCCCCTACAGACAATAAAAAATCGGCCTTGGCCGATTTTTTATTGTCTGCTATTCCTAAGTTAGAAAAAGCGCAGCAGTTGTTGCTCAAGCGGGGTAATCATCAGGATGATCAGCAGTTGAGCGGCAATCAAAACAAACAAGGGCGACAGATCAAAGCCACCCGCACTGGGGATGCGATTGCGCAATGGCTGCAGCAGTGGCCGGGTGAGCGCATCCAGCACTGGTGTAATGACGGTGTGCGGGTTAATCCAGCTCAGAATGGCTTGTATCAGCACGGCGTAAAGGAAAATAGTGATACTGAGCTTGAGCAGGCCAACAAAAGCCAGGCCAAGCAAAGCGAGCCAGATCACGTTATCAGCCACCAGCAGTGGATAATTGTTGAGCCATCTGGACAGGCTTTCCAAAAGAAAACTTGTCAGCAATGCCAGCAACAGTGTGCTGGTATCGATACCAGCAATGCCAGGCACCACGCGGCGTACTGGCTTTACCGCAAAGTTGGTCAAGGCCACTACGGCTTGCGACACCGGGTTTTGGAACGGTGCGCGGGTTAATTGCAGGTAAAAACGCAGCAGCAATGCCAGGGTGAACAAGTCGAATATGGTGTGCAGCAGAAACTGTAAGGCATTAGTGATCATGCAAACTCCAGGGTAAGGCCGGGGTGGTTGTCATCATGTTGAGTAGCTTCAATCCTTGCCAAGTTGCTCGCCCAGTTCACGCGCACGCTCAGCCGCAGCGCGTGCTGCACGGATAATGGCGGGCTTGATGCCATCCTGTTCCAGCGAAAGCAGGGCGCGCTCGGTGGTGCCACCCTTAGAGGTCACCTGGGCGCGCAAGGTTGCAGCCGGGGTTTCAACCTGGCTGGCAAGTTGGCTGGCACCAAGAAAAGTTTGCAGACTGAGCGTACGAGCTTGCTCAGCGCTGAGACCTAGCTCCAGCCCGGCCTGTTCCAAGGCTTCTATAAAGTAGAACACATAGGCTGGGCCGCTGCCGGAAATGGCGGTGACCAGGTCTATCTTGCTTTCATCATCTACCCATAGCGTGCTGCCAGCCGCCGCCAGCAGTTGATCGGCTTGTTCACGCTGCTCCAGGCTCACTCCGGCAGCGGCATAAAGGCCGGAAACCCCGGCCTGAATCTGTGCCGGGGTGTTAGGCATCACGCGCACAATGGCGTTGTAACCATTGAGCCAGCGTTGCAGCGCGGCGCAACTGATGCCCGCGGCGATTGAAATCACCAACTGCTGCTTGAGGAAACTGGCGAGGAAGATGGCAATGTCGCGCAGTTGCTGCGGCTTGACCGCCAGCACGACGACATCGGCATTGACCACGCTAGGCAAATGCTCGGTGGTTTGTACGCTAAACTCCTGGGCCAGCGCTTCACGCTTGCTGGCATCCAGTTCCACTACGCTGATATTGCTAGTGTCAAAACCCTTTTGCTTAAGTCCGCTGATGATGGCGCTGGCCATATTGCCGCCGCCAATAAAACTGATCTTCATAATGCCTGCTCTATCAAAATGCTGGGATGGGGGTGTCAAACTGAGACTAAAAAGCCATCAATCATCAAGTGCTGCTTGCAGAATCCTTAGGGTATGTGCGCGCCCCAAAAATCCCTGAGCCTACTCGGACTATTGTCGCACCCTCTTGGATGGCTGCGGGAAAATCTTCCGACATGCCCATGGACAGGGTGTCCAGAGCGTGGCCCTGCGCCTGTAATTGCTCAAACACCTGGCGCACCGCATGAAATTGGGCGCGTTGTTGTAACGGGTCTGCCGTGGGGGCAGGGATGGCCATCAGGCCGCGTAAACGCAAGCGTGGCAGGGTGGCGATATGCTGGGCCAGTGCCAGGGCTTCTTCTGCGTTGACCCCGCTTTTGCTGCTTTCGTCACTGATATTGAGCTGTATGCAGACTTGCAGCGCTGGTGCGCCTTCTGGCCGCGCGGCATTGAGCCTGTCTGCAATCTTGCTGCGGTCTATGCCATGCACCCAATCAAAGTGGGTGGCGATGGGCTGGGTTTTGTTGCTTTGTATAGGGCCTATGAAATGCCAAGTAATGGCTAGGTCTTGCAGCTCTTGCTGTTTTTGCAGGGCTTCCTGTAAGTAGTTCTCACCAAAATGCTGCTGTCCCAAGGCATAGGCGCTGCGTATGCTTTGCGCTGGGTGCGCCTTGCTGACCGCAAGCAGGGTGACCGCGCCTGGTGCGCGTCCAGCCTGGGCTTCAGCGGCGGCGATCTGCGCCATGATGGCTTGCCAGCGCTCGCCAATTGTGTTCATAATCCGCTCATCCTTTTGATTCAGCCAACCTTGATGATTCATTCGTACTTGTTACCAAACTGGCTGGGTCAGCGCCAGCCTGGAATGCGGGTCAAATTATAATCAAAGTTAGCTTCAAACCTGGCATCAAAAATTATAATAGGAGTCCCTCTTGGATATTTCCGATCTACTGGCATTCTCGGTCAAGAACAAAGCCTCGGATTTGCATCTTTCCGCTGGCATGCCGCCCTTGATTCGTGTGCACGGGGATGTGCGCAAGATCAACGTGCCGCCGCTGGATCATAGCGCGGTACACGGCATGGTGTACGACATCATGAATGATGCCCAGCGCAAGGTCTATGAAGAAACCCTGGAGTGTGACTTCTCGTTTGAAATTCCCAACCTGGCGCGCTTCCGGGTTAACGCCTTCAATCAGAATCGTGGTGCAGGTGCGGTGTTCCGTACCATTCCTTCCAAAGTGCTTACTATGGAGCAACTAGGCTGTCCGCCTATATTCCGTGAGATTGCACAAAATCCGCGCGGTATTGTGTTGGTGACTGGCCCTACGGGTTCGGGTAAATCCACCACGCTGGCGGCGATGATAGATTTCATCAACGAGAACGAGTTTGGTCATATCCTCACGGTGGAAGACCCGATTGAATTTGTACATACCTCCAAAAAGTGCCTGATTAACCAGCGCGAGGTAGGCCCACACACTTTGTCCTTCTCCAATGCGCTGCGCTCAGCACTGCGTGAAGACCCGGATGTGATTCTGGTAGGCGAAATGCGTGACCTGGAAACCATACGTCTGGCGCTTTCGGCGGCAGAAACTGGCCATTTGGTGTTTGGTACCCTGCACACCAGCTCAGCGGCCAAGACCATAGACCGTATCGTCGATGTGTTCCCGGCGGCTGAAAAGGAAATGGTGCGCTCCATGTTGTCGGAATCCCTGCGCGCGGTGATATCGCAAACGCTATGCAAGACCAAGGATGAGCAGGGTCGCGTGGCTGCGCATGAAGTCATGATAGGCACGCCAGCGATTCGTAACCTGATCCGCGAAAACAAGATTGCGCAAATGTACTCGGCGATTCAGACCGGGCAAAACGTCGGCATGCAGACGTTGGATCAAAACCTGCAAGATCTGGTGAAGCGCAATGTGATCTCGGTGAATGAGGCCAGGGGCAAAGCTGCCAACAAGGATAGTTTCGGCGGTTAATGCAGAACAGATCAGCGACCGACACCTTTATGTGTCTAATTGGTTGCTAAAACAAGTCATTGGGAAACAGGATGGATCAGGGGCAAGCAGAAAAATTTGTATTCGACCTGTTGCGGTTGATGCTGAGCAAGAAGGCGTCCGATCTTTTCGTCACGGCTGGCTTTCCGCCCGCGATGAAGATAGATGGGCGCATGACGCCAGTCACCGCTCAGGCATTGTCGCCACAACAGGCGCGCGAGATTGCGCGTGCCATCATGAACGACAAGCAGGCTGCTGAATTTGATGCCAGTCATGAATGCAACTTTGCCATCGGCATGCCTGGCGTTGCACGTTTTCGCGTGAATGCCTTTGTGCAGCGCGGCAGTGTAGGCTTGGTGTTCCGTACCATCAGTACGCATATTCCCAAATTTGAAGAACTGGGCTTGCCGCCTATATTGCAGCAGGTGGCCCAGGCCAAGCGCGGCTTGGTGATTTTTGTCGGTGGTACAGGCTCCGGTAAATCTACCTCATTGGCTTCCATGGTGGGTTATCGCAATGAGCATAGCTATGGCCACATCATCACCATAGAAGACCCGATAGAGTTTGTGCATGAACACAAGAACTGCATCATCACCCAGCGCGAGGTTGGTGTAGATACCGATAATTGGCAGGCCGCTTTAAAAAACACCTTGCGCCAAGCGCCAGATGTGATTCTGATAGGCGAAATCCGTGACCGTGAGACCATGGATTATGCGATTGCCTTTGCCGAAACTGGGCATTTATGCATGGCAACGCTGCATGCCAACAGTACCAACCAGGCCCTGGATCGCATCATCAACTTCTTCCCCGAAGAGCGCAGGCATCAACTGCTGATGGATCTTTCACTCAATGTGCAGGCGTTTGTCTCGCAGCGCCTGATACCACGACGTAGTGGTGCTGGCCGTATTGCCGCCATGGAGATTATGCTCAACTCGCCCTTGATCTCAGACCTCATCTTCAAGGGCGATGTACATGAGATCAAGGAAATCATCAGCAAATCACGCGAACTTGGCATGCAGACCTTTGATCAATCCTTGTTTGATCTGCATGAGAGTGATCTCATCTCTTATGAAGATGCGCTGCGCAATGCTGACTCCGTCAACGATCTCAGGCTCAGGATCAAACTGGAAGGCAAAGATGCCAAGGACAGGGACTTGTCCGCCGGGCTGGATAATCTGGGTATTGTCTAGTCTCCATTGCATTCAAGCTGACAGCCATGGCGCTGGATGCCGTAAAACCTTGGTTCTATCCTGAAGCGCTGGCACAATAGCCATCCTCTCGCGACATTACTGAAAGCCAAATATGTTTGAATGGTTGGCCAACCCTGAAGCCTGGATTGCCCTGGCAACCCTGACTGCCCTCGAAATCGTGCTGGGCATCGATAACATCATCTTTATCTCTATCCTGGTTGGCCGCCTGCCGGAAAAACAACGTGCCACCGCACGGCGTTTGGGTTTGAGTCTGGCCATGCTGGCACGGCTGGGTCTGCTGTTCTCAATTTCCTGGGTCATGGGCCTGACCCGACCCTGGTTTGAAATCGCTGGGTTTGAAGTGTCCGGGCGTGACCTGATACTGATTGGCGGTGGCTTGTTCCTGCTGGCTAAGGCGACCCATGAAATCCATAACAGCCTGGAAGGCGGCGAGGGCCATGATGAGTCCAACCCTGTGGTCACCAGCATGGGCATGGTGCTGGCGCAGATTGCTGTGCTCGATATTGTTTTCTCGCTTGATTCGGTGATTACAGCGGTGGGGCTGGCCGATCATGTGGCCATCATGGCAATCGCCATTATTCTCGCTGTCGGCGTGATGCTGTTTGCCGCCAAATCCATAGGCGACTTTGTCGATGCGCATCCCACCATCAAGATATTGGCCTTGTCCTTCCTGATTCTGGTAGGGGTGACCTTGATGATAGAAGGCTTTGATGTGCATGTGCCCAAGGGCTATATCTACTTTGCCATGGCTTTCTCGGTCACGGTTGAAATGCTCAATATCAAGATGCGCCAGCGTGCCAATGCGCGCAATCCACTCAAGCTGCGCAAGCAGGCTCCAAAGCAGTAGCTTTGCTCATCAGCCTGTACCTGCTTGGTGCAGGTGGCCCTGTGTTGGTGCTTGCTCAAGCGCTACTGCAGGGGCAGAGCTCGGTCTGACGCGCTATTAACCCTCATCTCCGCTTGGCCCTTATGTTGCTTTTAAACCCTTGAACCATTTCACTTCAAGGGAGCAATGCAATGCAGGATCATGTATGCCAGCCAGGTTGTCATCATCACAGCGGCGATCAGCCGGAAATCCAGGAAGAGTTCAAGCAAGGGCGGCGCGAGTTTATGCGCGATATTACCGCTGGTGGCGTGCTGGCCTCGGTTGCCAGTTTGGGTATCAGCTCCAGTGCCCTGGGCGCTACGGCTAGCCCGCCCAAGACTGGCGCAGGCTCAGGCCGCGCCACGCATTACTACGTGCCAGCCAGTGATAAAACCGTGCACTGGGGCTATTTCAGCAAATCATTAAAACCTCTGGTAGAGCTGGAATCCGGCGATTTTGCCACTATAGAAACGCTGACCCATCATGCCAACGACGATGCCTCGCTGATGGTCAAAGGCGATGCCGGGGCCGAGAGCGTGTTTTACTGGGATAGCAAGCGCAAGGGTGTCAATCGACGCGGCATGGGGCCCATGGACCACAAGCTGGGCGCTGGTGGCGGCATGGGGGTTCATATCTGTACCGGGCCTATCGCCATCAAGGGTGCCAAGCCTGGCGATGTGCTGGAGGTGCGCATTGTGGATGTCAGCCTGCGCCCCAGCGCAAGCCCTGAGCACAAGGGCAAGGCCTTTGGTTCTAATGCCGCTGCCAATTGGGGCTTTCACTATGGCGAGCTGATGGAAGAACCCAAGAAGCGCGAGGTGGTGACCATTTATGAGATGGATGTCAGTGGCGGCCGTAACTGGGCACGCGCGCACTACAACTACCGCTGGACGCCGCAGACCGATCCATTTGGCATTGTCCATCCGATTATCGACTACCCCGGTGTACCCGTAGACCACAGCACCATCAGCAAGAATTACGATGTGCTGAAGAATATCCGTATCCCGGTGCGTCCGCATTTTGGCACCATGGGTCTGGCGCCCAAAGAGGCGGATCTGGTCAACTCCATCCCACCCAGCTATACCGGGGGCAATATAGATAACTGGCGCATAGGCAAGGGCGCCACCATGTATTACCCAGTGTCTGTGGATGGCGGATTGTTTTCGGTGGGCGATCCCCATGCTTCGCAGGGGGATTCGGAAATGTGCGGTACGGCCATTGAGTGCTCATTGACCGGGACTTTCCAGTTTATTCTGCACAAGCAGGCCGACCTGGCGGGAAGCTCACTGGAAAACCTGCAATACCCATTGCTGGAAACCAAGGATGAATGGGTGCTGCATGGCTTTAGCTACGCCAACTATCTGGCCGAACTGGGTGCGGAGGCGCAGAACAGTATCTTCAGTAAATCTTCGCTGGATTTGGCACTCAAGGATGCTTTCCGCAAGATGCGCCACTTCCTCATGCATACCCAGCAGCTCAGTGAGGATGAAGCGGTTTCATTGATGTCTATTGCCGTGGATTTTGGCATTACCCAGGTGGTGGATGGCAATTGGGGCGTGCATGCGGTGGTGAACAAGAGCTTGTTCCCGGCACGTTAAGAAGATAGGCCACGCCAGGCTTAGCTGGCGTGGCCTATCAAAGACCTATTGATTTGGTGATGTAGGCTTGGGCTCAGCTTGCGCTGTAGGCAATCTGCCCGCTGACCAGGCTATAGCGCACTTTGCCAGCCAGTTCTAGCCCGTCAAAAGGCGTGTTCTTGCCCTGGCTTAATAGATTGCTGGCTTCTACCTTCCAGTATTGCTCGGGGTCGAAGATGCAGATATCGGCCACTGCGCCTACTCCCAGTTGACCATGGCTAATGCCCAGGCTCTTCGCAGGTGCGCTGGTGATGCGCTCAAGCGCTGTGCTCAGCGGCAGTTTCATTTCTGCAGCCCACTTAAGAATCAGCGGCAGCAGCAACTCCAGACCCGTAGCCCCGGCTTCTGATTCACCAAATGGTGTGAGCTTGGCGTCGTCATCCATAGGCGTGTGGTCTGAGCAGGCCAAATCAATGGTGCCGTCAGCCAAGCCTTGCCTTAAGCCATCACGGTCACGCTGGCTGCGTAGCGGCGGGCGCAAATGGCAATTGCTGTCGAAGTACGCAATGTCGTGCTCGGTCAGGTGCAGATGATTGATGCTGACATCACAACTGATCTGCAAGCCTTTTTGCTTGGCCTCGCGCACCATGTCCACCGCTTCTGCGCTGGATAGACGGCACAGGTGGACTTTGGCACCCGTCTCACGCGCAATATGCAAAATTGTGGAAAGTGCCAGGGTCTCGGCTGCTACCGGGATGCCCTTGAGGCCCAGCCTGGCAGAGATTTCACCATCATGGGCCACGCCGCCAGCGGCAAGAAAAGGCTCTTCAGGGCGCAGCCAGACGGTGTAGCCAAACGTGGCGGCGTATTGCATGGCGCGCCACAGCACTTGGGTGTCTATGATGGCCTTGTCGGCCTGGGCAAAGCCTACACAGCCAGCCTCGGTCAATTCGCTCATTTCAGTGAGCTGCTTGCCCGCCAATTGGCGCGTCAGTGCGCCCAATGGATAAACATGGGACAGGTGCAATTGCTTGGCCCTGTGCTTGAGCATTTCCACCAAGCCGGGTTCATCCAGCACCGGGTCGGTATCGGGTGGGCAGGCCAGGCTGGTGATGCCACCCGCCACTGCGGCCAGCATTTCACTTTCCAGCGTGGCTTTATATTCATTGCCTGGCTCGCGCAAGCGTGCCGAGACATCCACCAGGCCTGGGCACACCACTAGCCCACGTGCATCTATGACTTGGTTGGCATTGAAAGTGTCAGGTGCCTCGCCTATCGCGGCGATTTTGCCTGCGGCGATATAGAGGTCGGTGACCATGTCGATATTGTGCTTGGGGTCTATGACCCGGCCTTGCTTGATATGAATTTTCATTCAGGGTTTCCTGCGAGTATGCTCATGACGGCCATGCGTACCGCGATGCCGTAGGTGACTTGCGGCAAGATCACCGATTGCTTGCCATCGGCGACGGCGGAATCAATTTCCACGCCGCGATTCATGGGGCCAGGGTGCATGACGATGGCATCGGGTCGCGCCAGGGCGAGTTTTTCCGGGGTCAGGCCATAGCACTTGAAGTATTCCTGGGCGCTGGGCAGCAAGGCGCCTGTCATGCGCTCATTCTGTAGCCTCAGCATCATCACCACATCTACATCCTTAAGGCCTGCATTCATGTCGTGATAAACCTGCACCCCCAGCTTATCTACATCTTTGGGCAACAAGGTCTTGGGGGCGATGACACGCACCTCGGGCACACCTAGCGTGGTCAGCGCATGAATTTCTGAGCGTGCCACGCGTGAATGCAGTACATCACCGACCAGCGCCACACGCAGGTTATGCATATCCGGTTTGTATCTACGGATGGTGAATACATCCAGTAGACCCTGGGTTGGGTGCGCATGGCGGCCATCCCCGGCATTGATCACATGAATGTGCGGCGCCACATGGCGCGCAATAAAGTGGGCAGCACCAGACTCAGCATGGCGCACCACAAACATATCGGCATGCATGGCAGTGAGGTTGTCTACGGTGTCGAGTATGGTCTCGCCCTTGGACTGCGATGAGGTGCTGACATTGAGGTTGATGACATCGGCCGATAGGCGTTTGGCTGCAATCTCGAACGTGGTACGGGTACGGGTACTGTTTTCAAAAAAGATATTGCACACAGTCTTGCCGCGTAGCAACGGCACTTTCTTTACTTCACGTTCAGCCACGCCGACAAATGATTCTGCGGTATCGAGAATCTGGTTGAGGATGGCCCGTGGCAAGCCTTCGGTGCTGAGCAGGTGCTTGAGCTTGCCGTCTTTGGTCAGTTGGGGGTTATGCATCAGGCATGGTCTTCCAGGGTGAATTGCAGGCGACGCGTGGCATCGCGGGAGAGTTGCAGTTTCTGCTGGGCGGGAACATCCAGCTCCAGCGCAGTGACTTGCGGGCAGATAGGCAGTTCGCGCCCGCCACGATTGACCAAGACCGCCAAGGTAATGCTGGCAGGCCGCCCATAGTCGAATAACTCATTCATGGCGGCACGTATGGTGCGGCCCGTGTAGAACACATCATCCAGCAGAATAATGTGGCGGTTTTCGACATCAAACGGAATCTGCGAGGGGCGGGTATCGGCATGCAGTCCGCGCTGGTTGTAGTCATCGCGGTAAAACGAGCTATCCAATATGCCAAGTTGCAGGTCGGCCTCTGGGTGTGCTTGCTGCAACTGCGGCAACAAGCGTTCTGCAATCCAGGCCCCGCCGCTGTGTATGCCAACGATGGCGGTATTGGGTTTGATATGGGCTGCGAGTTTGTCAGCCAGGATGGTAAGCAGGTCTTCTGCCTGCGGTAACTGCTGATTGAGTGTCATAAAGCGTATCCATCAAAATAGGATTGCAGAATTACTTGCGCCGCTACCTGATCCAGCATGGGTTTTTGCTTGCGGCCCGTGACGCCGGATTCTCTCAGCGACTGGCTGGCTTCCGCTGAGCTGAGTCTTTCATCGACCAAAGTCACGGGCAGGCTGAAGCGACCCTCCAGACGACGTGCAAATTTTCGACATAACAGGCTGAGTGCGTGTTCTTCGCCATTGAGGTAGCTGGGCAAGCCCACTACCAGCATCACGGGTTGCCATTCCGTGATCAAGGCTGAGATCAATTCAAAACGCTGGCTATTGGCTTCAGTATCTATAGTAGTCAGTGGGTGGGCAATGCCCAGCAGGGTTTCGCCTATTGCCACCCCTATTCTTCTCTCGCCAAAGTCGAACCCGAGCACGCAGCCCTGGTTCGGCATTTGGCGCAGGGGGTCAGGCATGCCCGGCTTCCTCGGCAAACCTGGCGAAATCCAAGCCCAGCAGACGCATGGCCGCTTCTACTTTTTCTGCATGAGGCAGGCCGAACAGCAGTTGGTCGCGTGCTTCACGGTCTGCTTCTACCGTCAGCCAGGCATTTTGACCTATTTCCTGCTCAAGTTGTCCTGCACCCCAGCCAGCATAACCCAGGGTGATCAGGGCATGATCAGGGCCAGTGCCATTGGCCATGGCTTCCAGAATGTCCTTGGAGGTGGTCAGCGCAATGTCCTCGCCTATGACCAGACTGGAGTTCCAGTCGTGTATAGGCTGATGCAGTACAAACCCTCGGTCAATCTGCACTGGCCCACCAAAATGCACTGGGCTGTCCCCTGTTTCTTCCTTGGCGGCTTGCAGTTTGAGTTGTTTGAACAGGGTCTTGAGCTTCATCTCGATAGGACGGTTGATGATGACGCCCATGGCGCCATCCGCATTGTGCTCGCAGACGAAAGTGACCGACTTGGCAAAGTAAGGGTCAGTCATGGCTGGCATGGCCACAAGAAACTGCCCGGTAAGATTGACGTTTTCCACGCTGGGGATTATCTCACAGAACGTTGCAACATATCAGCGGGCGACATGTGATGAATCATCAATAGCCGCCCATCGCTGATTTGCGAGCCAGGGCTAGGGTGTATCGACGTAGCCCGTGATTTCCAGGCCAAAGCCGACAATGCTGGGCATCTTGCGTGGAGCTGCCAGTAGCTTCATTTTCTTTACGCCGAGATCAAGCAGGATTTGTGAGCCTATGCCGTAGTTGCGCAGGTCTTGGCGGATGCGCACGGGTTCATCGGCAAATTTGATACGTTCTACCAAGTCGGTGGCATCTTCACCGTTGTTGAGTAATACCACGACGCCGGATTCGGACTCATGGATTTTCTTCATGGCCTGCAAGGTGTTCCATGAGTGTGAGCGACTGCTCTCGTCAATCAGGTCAAACACGGAAAGCGGCTCATGCACGCGCACCAGCACTTCTTTTTCTGCATGAATTTCGCCCTTGACCAATGCCAAGTGCGTTTGGTTGGCAATCATGTCGGCATAGGCAATCAGGCGCATCGGGCCGTAAGGGGTTTGCACTTCGCGTTCGGCCGCACGCTTGACCAGGCATTCATTTTCATTGCGATATTGAATCAGGTCGGCAATCGTACCTATCTTCAGTTCATGCTGGCGGGAAAATTCAATCAAGTCTGGCAGGCGTGCCATGCTGCCGTCTTCCTTGAGAATTTCACAAATGACCGAGGCTGGGGTTAAGCCAGCCAATGCTGCCAAATCACACCCTGCTTCGGTATGGCCCGCACGTACCAGCACGCCACCATTTTGGGCAGCCACCGGGAATATATGGCCAGGGCTGACGATATCGCTGGGCTTGGCATGCGGGGCAACTGCAGCTTGTATGGTGCGGGCGCGATCAGCGGCAGAAATGCCTGTGGTCACGCCAGTAGCGGCTTCAATCGAAACGGTAAAGTTGGTGCCCATGCCACTGCCATTTTTTTGCACCATGGCAGGCAGATTGAGTTGCTTGCAGCGCTCCTCAGTGAGGGTGAGGCAGATCAGACCACGGCCATGCTTGGCCATGAAGTTGATATGTTCTGCCGTGGTGAACTGCGCGGCGAGCACAATATCGCCCTCATTTTCCCGGTCTTCTTCATCTACCAGGATAACCATGCGCCCCTGGCGCATTTCTTCAATGATTTCTATGGTCGGGCTGATCATGATGGTGTTGGCTAGCTAGCTTTAAATTGATTGGTAATGGGGTTGGAAGGGCTGGGTGAGATTGCCACGCTTCAGGCAAGGTCGCCAGTGTTGCTCCACTGTGTCATGCGGTCTACATAACGGGCAATCAGGTCTACCTCAAGATTGACGCGGCTGCCTACGCCCAGCTGTTTCAGCGTGGTGACTTCTACGGTATGCGGAATCAGGTTGACGCTGAAGTCATCCTGATCGACATGATTGACGGTGAGGCTGACGCCATCAATGGTGATGGAGCCTTTAATCGCAATATAGCGTGACAACTCATGCGGCGCACGCACCATCAGCAACATGCTTTCACCTACAGGCTCAAAGCGTATGACCTGGCCTACGCCATCTACATGGCCGCTGACCAGATGCCCGCCCAGTCTATCTGAAAGCCGTAAGGCCTTTTCCAGATTAACAGTGCGCAAGCTATCCAGGCCTACGGTACAGGACAGCGTCTCGCGCGAAACATCGGCAGAGAAGGTGTCTTCACCCAACTCCACGGCGGTCAGGCAAACGCCATTGACGGCAATGCTGTCGCCAATGGCGACATCTGCGAGATTGAGATTGCCAGTATTAATAAGAAGACGGGCATCTCCGTCTTGCTCGGAGATGGACTTGATATGGCCTTGGGCCTGAATGATGCCAGTAAACATAACCCTCATTCTAGCAGACGTGATGGCTGAAATGGGGGCTTTTTGTTTGGAGGCTAAACGCTCGGCAAGGCAGGCCGGGACTGGCTTGTGCCGAATGGCTACAGATTAGAAAAATGCTACGGCGGCATAAGGAAATAGTCTGTTTAGACTAATTAGTCCGAAGGCACTAATTAGTACGTGCGGACTAAATGCAAAAAATAAAACCGCGCCTATACTCCGCCTCAGCTTGAAGACAAACCAATCCAGGCACTGCTGAATTGGTCCAGGTTTTACCGTGAAGTAGCTGTAGTTGCCACAAGTTGCGAGTGAAGCCTAGTTGAAGCAAGCGGTTGAGCACGAAGATGAAGATGGTGAAATCGCACTAGATGTGGAAACGCAAGTTTGAGTAGCAATCATAAGCAGGCTTTTGCACCGGTAGCCGCTGATTAGGCACCGGCAATATTAAATCAAGAAAGGAATCATGATGTTGAATTTCAAGGGGACGTTTGCAGGTGCATTACTGGTTGGTATGTCTGTTCTGAGCACAACTGCTCTGGCAACTCCAGTGAATACTGGCGAAAAGGCCAAGATTGTTGGTTTTGAATACGACAATCCTATCAAGGTTAATATTGAGTGGAAAAACTCTTCCAGCACTGTTAAGGCTGGTGCCTACGAAGGTGTTTGGTTGAACGGTGAGTCCTTCGCTGCTTTCTGTGTGGAAATTACACAAAGCCTGGCGCCACTGGGTAAGTACAACACTTACACCGAATCTTCTTTCAGCAGCGCTATCACTAGCAACCTCACCAACCTGGCTAACAAGTACTACTCCCTGGTTGATGATGCGATCTCCTCTGCTGCTTTCCAAGTGGCTATTTGGGAAATCGTGACAGAAACCAAGAAGGGTCTGGATCTGGACAAGGGTTACTTCCAGGCTGACAACACCACAACTACTACTAAGCAGTGGGTTCCTGTTTTCGGTAACTATCTTGGTTACTACAAGAACGTGACTGTAGACGATCCTAGCTCCTTGGCTGCGATCAACCTGGCTAAGACTTGGTTGGCTGGCGTGAACGACAGCAGCGTTGCTAACACTGGTGACTACAGCTTGACCATCTTGAAGAACAAGAGCTATCAAGATCTGGTGGTATTCACTCCTATCGCAGCAGTACCTGAGCCAGCGACCTATGGCATGCTGATTCTGGGTATGGGCTTGATCGCACTGTTCGCCCGTCGCCGCCGCGCTGACACCATCCGTTTCTAAGACTTCAGTCTTAAAGCGTCAGAAAAACCCTTCCTCTGATGGAAGGGTTTTTTATGCCTGTCGCCTGCATTCAAGCTAGAATGCGCCATGGCAATTTTCTCCCAACTTCCGTACGAGCTCTTTGTTGGCTTGCGCTATACGCGTGCCAAAAGACGCAATCATTTTATTTCCTTTATTTCCATGACCAGCATGATAGGCATAGGGCTGGGTGTAGCAGCGCTGATTGTTGTGCTATCGGTCATGAATGGATTTCAGGACGAATTACGCAACCGCATATTGGGCGTGGCTTCGCATTTGCAGATCACAGGCCCTAATAATGTGTTGGAAGACTGGCAACGGCTTGAGCAGGCCGTAGAAGGTGCTCCGCATGTGCAAGCCAGTGCACCGTATATCATGGCGCAGGGCATGTTGTCCTTTGGTCAGGCGGTGCAGGGCACCATCATCCGTGGTGTATTGCCAGACGCTGAGGATAAAGTCGCTGAACTGGGTAGCCATATGCGCGCAGGTAAGCTGACGAGTCTGCAGCCTGGGGAATTTGGCATAGTGTTGGGTAGCGAGCTGGCGCAGTCCCTAGGTGTGAGTCTGGGCGATAAGGTCGTGCTGATGGCACCACAGGGTCAGTTCACGCCTACTGGTGTGGTGCCGCGCATCAAGCAGTTCCGCGTAGTGGGCTTGTTCGAGATTGGCATGTATGAATACGATGCAGGGCTGGCGCTGATCCATATGCAGGATGCCGCCAAGCTGTATCGCATGGGCGATGGCATCTCAGGTGTCAGGCTCAAGCTGGATGATTTGTTTGGTGCCCCGAATGTGGCCAGGGAGCTGGGGGCCAGGCTGATGGGGGTGGGCAATTATTACATCACCGACTGGACGCAGCAGCATGCCAATTTCTTCCGCGCTATCCAAATGGAAAAGCGCGTGATGTTTATCATCCTGGCGCTGATAGTGGCGGTGGCTGCATTCAATATTGTCTCAACCTTGGTGATGGCGGTGACTGACAAGCGTGCCGATATTGCCATCATGCGTACCTTTGGCGCCAGTCCGCGCAGCATCATGCAGATTTTTATTGTGCAGGGTGCGCTGATTGGGGTGATAGGCACGGTGGTGGGTGCCTTCTTTGGTGTGCTGATTGCGCTCAATATTGACACTATCGTGCCTTTTATTGAGCGGGTGCTGGGCGTGCAATTCCTTGCTAAGGATGTCTACTATATCAGTGACCTGCCTTCGAAGTTACTGTGGTCTGATGTTGCGGTGATTGTGGTACTGTCCTTTGTACTCAGCTTGCTGGCTACTTTATATCCAAGCTGGCGTGCGGCCAGGATCAACCCGGCGGAGGCGCTGCGCTATGAGTAATACCCCCATACTATCCTGCAGTAATTTGCAGAAAGCCTATCCTGGCCTTGATGTTTCGGTGCTTAACGGCATCAGCCTGCAAGTTGAGCAGGGCGAACAGGTGGCGATTGTTGGCACTTCGGGCTCAGGTAAAAGCACTTTGTTGCACCTGATGGGCGGGCTGGATACGCCCAGCGCGGGTGAGGTGGAGGTAATGGGCAAGTCGCTGGCGAGGCTCAATGAGGCTCAGCGCGGGGCTTTACGCAATCAGGCGCTGGGTTTTGTCTACCAGTTCCACCATTTGCTGCCCGAGTTTACCGCACTGGAAAACGTCGCCTTGCCGCTGATGATACGGCGCATATCACGTGCGCAAGCTGAGGAAAAAGCCAGGGAAATGCTGGTCAAGGTTGGCCTGGGCCACAGGCTGGAACATATGCCGGGCGAGCTCTCAGGCGGTGAGCGCCAACGTGCCGCTGTGGCGCGCGCCCTGGTGACTGAGCCGCGTTGCGTGCTGGCCGATGAACCCACGGGTAATCTAGACCGACACACTGCACAAGGCGTATTCGACCTGTTGCTGGAGTTGAATCAAAGTCAGCAGGTGAGCCTGGTGGTGGTGACGCATGACCTTGAGCTGGCGGGGCGCATGCAACGGCAGTTCCGGCTGGAGGATGGCAGGTTGAATCCTGCCTGATTAGGCGCCTACCATGCCCGGGTTTGCACTGGCTTTTGTTGCAGGTGCCTGGGTTCTCCAACAGTTTTCTCTTTTACCAGCCCTGGCCTGGGGCTGGTGTTTCTTGCCATTTTGCCTACTGGCGTGGCGTAGTCGCACTGCCGCTGGGCTGCTACGTGGCGCACTCATACTACTAGGTTTTTTCTGCGGGTTTGTCTGGGCATTATTGCTTGCCCATGCACGTATGCAGGATGTGCTGCCAGCGGAGTGGCAGGGTAGGGATATTGAAATCATAGGCGTAGTCTCCAGCCTGCCCGTGATGCATGACCGTGGTGTACGCTATGTGTTTGATGTTGAGCAGGTGCTGACCTCAGGCGCAGTGGTGCCCAGCCATATCTCGCTACAGCATTACTCACAAGGCTTTCAGTTACACGCAAAGGAAACCCCGCCACAGCTTGCAGCCGCAGACGCTGAGAGCGCAAGTGCCCTAATTCCGCAGCAACACTCTACTGTAGCAGCATTCCACGCTGGCGAGCGCTGGCAATTGCTAGTACGGCTGAAGCGGCCACATGGCAACCTTAACCCGCATGGCATGGATATAGCGTTGTGGCTGCTGGAGCGTAATATCCGCGCTACAGGCTATATTCGTGCTGAACCTGCGCCGCGCAGGCTGGTGGCTAGGGTGGATCATCCGCATTATTGGATAGAGATTGCCCGGGAACATATTAGTCAAAGAATCAACACCGTGCTGCAAGGCAAAGCCTACGCCGGGGTGATCAAGGCTTTGGTCATAGGGGAGGCGGACGCTGTCAGCCAACAAGATTGGCAGGTATTCCGCGCCACTGGCATTGTGCACCTGGTCAGCATTTCCGGCTTGCATATCACCATGCTGGCGGCACTGCTCTATGGCTTGGTGTATGCCATCTGGCGCCGGGTGCCGCGACTGACGCTGTATTGTCCCGCCAGAAAGGCAGCATTGCTGGCTGGAGTGCTGACCGCGCTGCTGTACGCCTTACTCGCCGGGTTCTCTGTACCTACTCAACGTACCTTATATATGTTGGCCATATTTGCGCTGGCGTTCTGGTCTGGGCGGCAGATCGATTTTGCGCGTACCCTGTCCATGGCCTTGCTGGTGGTGGTTGTGCATGACCCCTGGGCTGTGCTGGCAAGTGGCTTCTGGTTGTCATTTGGCGCAGTGGGCTTGATCGCTTATGTCATGGGCGGGCGTTTGCAAAAGCCGCTGTGGTGGCGAGATGCCTTGCGGACGCAATGGGCGGTGACGCTGGGCTTGCTGCCATTGTTGATGCTGCTATTTCGCCAGGTATCGCTGATATCACCGATTGCCAATGCCTGGGCAATTCCTCTTTTTAGCCTCCTAGTGGTGCCACTGGCTTTGCTGGGGAGTTTTCTGCCGCTGGACTGGCCCTTGTGGCTGGCACATGGCATGTTGCAACTGGCCATGCAGTTGTTGGCGTGGATGGCAGATTGGCCTCTTGCGCTCTGGCAGCGCCCGGCGCCTTCGCTACCAGTGCTTGTACTGGCAATGCTGGGCATGGCCTGCCTGCTGTTGCCACGTGGGTTCCCTTTACGGCATCTGGGCTGGCTAGGCTTGTTGCCCATGCTGTTGTTGCCAGCAGCCAGGCCCAATTCAGGCGATATGCGCGTGACGGTGCTGGATGTGGGGCAGGGCGAGGCGGTTGTGATTGAGACGGCTCGCCATACCTTGGTGTACGACACTGGCCCTAAATACTCCAGCGAAAGCGATGCAGCTAGTGCGGTGATTCTGCCCTATCTGCAAGGACAGGGTATTTCACGGGTTGATGGCTTGGTGGTGAGTCACGATGACCTTGATCATAGCGGTGGCATGGCATCTTTGCTCAAGGGGATTAAAGTCGATTGGGTGTTGAGTTCATTGTCCAAGGATAAATTCAAGTCAGAATTGCAAGCCATCCAGCACAGAGACTGTCAGGCGGGAGTGGCCTGGCGCTGGGACGGGGTCAGTTTCAAGCTGCTTTATCCTGAGAATGCTGGGGCTATTCCTAGCGCAGTGAAAAGCAATAACCGAAGTTGTGTGCTGCAGGTGCGCAGTGCGGCAGGGAGAGTGTTGTTGCCTGGCGATATCGAGCGCTCTGCCGAGATGGATTTGCTGCAGCAATATCCTCGGGAGTTGGCAACTGATGTGCTGCTGGCGCCGCATCACGGCAGCAAAACCTCTTCTACGCCAGCCTTTGTGGCGGAGGTCAGGCCCAAGGTAGTGGTATTTACGGTGGGGTATCGCAATCGCTTCAAGCATCCTCGGCCTGACGTGGTGGCACGCTACACCCAGGCGGGGGCTCAATCGTATCGCTCGGATCGGGATGGGGCTGTGATCATGGAGTTTAGCCAGGGTAAAGATATGCAAATCACACGCTGGCGCGGCAAGCAGCAGCGCTATTGGCATGATAGTGCGGCAGTACTTTAGGCGGCCTTCCCTTGCTGAAACTGGCAACGCACGATAAAGTAACGCCACTTTACAGAACAACTTTGACAGAACACCTTAGGAGCATTTTGTGTGGGAAATTATTAAAGCCGCAGGCTGGCCAATTTGGCCACTGATTTTCGCTTCTGTGGTGGCGGTTGCCATCATTATCGAACGCCTGATTGCCTTGCGTGAAAAACAGATTGTTCCCAAGACCTTGTTGCCCGAAGTGCAAAAGTGGTTAGGCCAGGGACGTGCTGGTGTAACTGCCGATGCCTTGAGCAAACTTGAAGCACATTCCTTGCTGGGTGAAGTCTTTGCCAGTGCCCTGAAAAACCTGGGTGCGCCGCGCGAAGTCATGAAGGAAGCCGTGGAAGAGTCCGGTCGTGCCGTGGCACACAAGCTGGAGAAGTATTTGAATACCCTGGGCACAATTGCCACAGTCAGCCCCTTGCTGGGTTTGCTGGGTACCGTGATCGGGATGGTGGAGTTATTCGGTGCCTTTACCGCTACGGGGCATGATGTTGCCCAATTTGCCCGTGGTATCTCGGTAGCGCTCTACAATACTGCAGGCGGTATTGTGGTTGCGGTACCCGCCATGATTTTCTATCGCTACTTCCGTGGCAAGATCGATGGCTTTATCGTCGACATGGAACAAGAAGCGGTGAAACTGGTTGAAATTATTCACGGCGAGCGCAAGGAATGAATTTCCAACGAGGCAGAAAGCACGAAGATCTCGAGATGAATCTCGTGCCATTGATAGACGTGCTGCTGGTTATCATCATCTTTTTGGTGGTCAGCGCTACCTTCTCGCGAGTCACCGAGCTGCAGATCAACTTGCCCTCGGCAGAAGCCAACACGCCGCAGGATAAACCTTTGGTGGTTAATGTCGGTGTCGATGAGTCCGGCCATTACGTCGTCAACAGCAAGGACGTGGCGGATGGTTCCGTCTCTGGTATCGCCGATGCGCTGAAAAAAGCCGTGGGTGATGGCAAAGATCCCACCATTATCATTAGTGCTGATGCCAAGAGTAGTCATCAATCCGTGGTGAACGTGATGGAAGCTTCACGCCAGGCTGGCTTCAGCCAAATTACATTTGCGACCCAGGCACGTTCTGGTTCTTAAATTCCTGAAAAGCTTTAACAATGTCAAATGATGTGCCCGAGAAGGCGCTAGCCAAGCCGCCTAGCGCTAAGGAGCTTTACCTGCGCCTTCTCAAATATGCAATCCAGTACTGGTTTGTATTCCTCATCAGCGTTATTTCGCTGGTTATCTTCTCCGCCACCAATACCGGCTTCCTCGCTACCATCAAGATGGTCACCGATGAGGGCTTTGTCAGCCAGGATTCCACCAAGCTGCACCTGTTGCCACTGATGTTGTTTGGCCTGTTGGCCACCAGGGCATTGGCGGGCTTTGTGTCCAATTTCACCATGCGCTGGGTGTCGCGGCGCGTGATTGAGAATTTGCGCCGGGATACTTTTGGCCGCCTGATGCGCTTGCCTGTAAGTTTCTTCGATGCCACTTCTGCCGGGGTGGTGACCTCCAAACTCACCTACGATACCGAGCAGATGGCGGGCGCTTCTACCAAGGTGGCGATGAGCGCGGTACGCGATGTGCTGACCATCATTGGTATGGTGGCATATATGTTGTATCTGGATTGGCGCTTGACCTTGATCTTTGCCGTGGTGGCCCCGGTCATGGCGTGGTATCTGAAAAAGATGACGCCCAAGCTACGTAGTTCTGGTAAGTCTGTGCAGCAAAGCATGGGTGAGATGACCCAGGTCATAGAAGAAGCGGTTTCCGGTCAGCGCATGGTCAAGATTTTTGGCGGCGGTGATTATGAATACCAACGCTTTGCCAAGGTAGCAGGTAAAAACCGCCATATGCAGATACGCCTGGCCAGATTGTCAGGCATGAACAGCATGGTGGTGGAGTTGCTGGCAGGTGTGGCGCTGGCGCTGGTGGTGTATTACGCGGTGGGTAAGTTTAGCGCGGGTGAATTTGCGGCATTTATTGGCGCTTTGCTCATGTTGATAGCCCCGGTCAAAACCCTGACTGGCCTCAATGAAGAGTTGCAAGTCAGCCTGGCAGCGGCTCAGAGTGTATTTGAGCTGATAGATTCTGCGCCCGAAGATGACAATGGTGCTAAAGAGCTGGCGCGCGTTCAGGGTGAAATTACTTTTGAGCATGTCACCCTGCAATATGCCAACGCCAAGCGCCCAGCGCTCAAGGATTTGAATTTTAGCGTGCAGCCGGGTGAGAAAATTGCCCTGGTTGGACGCTCTGGCGGCGGCAAGACCACACTGGTTAACCTCTTGCCACGCTTCTATGAAGCGCAACAAGGGCGGGTGTTGCTGGATGGGGTGGATGTGCGCGACCTCAGCCTCAAGAGCTTACGTCAGCAATTCTCCCTGGTGAGCCAGGATGTGATTTTGTTTAACGATACCGTATTCAATAATATTGCCTATGGCGTGCTGCGCAATGCCAGCGAGGCCGAAGTGATTGCGGCGGCCAAGGCCGCCCATGCCTGGGATTTCATTCAGCAACTGCCCAATGGGCTCATGAGTGAAATTGGTGATAGAGGTGTTCGCCTCTCTGGTGGTCAGCGTCAACGTCTGGCAATTGCCCGCGCGATCTTGAAGAATGCGCCTATTCTGTTGCTGGATGAGGCCACTTCGGCACTGGATACTGAGTCCGAGCGTCATGTGCAGGCGGCACTGGATGAGTTGATGCAAAACCGTACTTCCATCGTCATCGCCCATAGACTATCTACTATTGAAAATGCGGACCGCATTTTGGTCATGGAGCAAGGGCAGATCATAGAAGGCGGTAACCACGAGGAATTGATGGCGCTTGAAGGCCATTACGCCAAGCTCTACAAAAAACAGTTTCACTAATCATTGAGGAGGCTGGACGCATGAAGCAGCTGCTCAGTATCTGGCTACAGCACCAGTGGTATCAAAGCAGTCCATGGCAGATATTGCTGCGGCCATTCGCCTGGTTGTTCTGGTTGCTCTCCAGCCTGCGTAGGCAGGCATATCGTTTACGCCTATTCAAAAGCACGCGTCTGCCTGTGCCAGTCATTGTGGTTGGTAATATCAGTGTTGGCGGAACAGGCAAGACACCTTTCGTCATCTGGCTGGTCGATCAGTTGCAACAGCAAGGTTGGCATCCTGGGATTGTGAGTCGCGGTTATGGTGGCGACGTGGTGCACACTCAGCAAGTAGATGAAAAAAGCCTGCCCGAAGTAGTCGGTGACGAGCCCGCGCTATTGGCACAACGCACTGGTGTGCCATTGTTTGTTGGCCGTAAACGTAGCCGTGCTGCCCGACACTTGCTGCAACAATACCCACAGTGCAATCTCATTATTACCGATGATGGTCTGCAACATTACGCGCTAGAGCGCGATATCGAAATCGCCATCGTGGATGGCGAGCGTGAGTTTGGTAATGGACAACTGCTGCCAGCCGGGCCTTTGCGTGAACTGCCCTCCAGGCTTAACGAAATGGATGCCGTAGTATTTAATAGTGCTGCGCCTGCGGCAGGTGCGTATCTCATGCAATTTGTACCAGGCAAGCTGCATCTATTGCAGGAGCCAGCCAAGCAAATTGACATTGCCGACTTTATCAGTGAATTTAAAGGCCAGCGTGTTCACGCAGTCGCCGGTATTGGTCACCCGCAGCGGTTTTTCAATCAGCTCGAACTACTTGGACTCAGCATTGTGCCGCATGCGTTCCCGGATCATCACGCTTATACCCCGCAGGATCTGCAGTTTGCAGCAGGTGAGCCTGTCATCATGACTGAGAAGGATGCGGTCAAGTGTGTGACTTTTGCCCAGAGTGACTGGTGGTTTATGCCCATCAGTGCGGAAATTGACAGAGCGCTGATGGATAAAATCCAGACCTTGCTCGCAAGCTTGCAATATAAGGAGTAATACAGATGGATACGAAATTGCTGGAAATACTGGTGTGTCCTGTGTGCAAAGGGCCACTGCAACATAAGAAGGCAGAGCAGGAATTGGTATGTAAGCCATGTAGATTGGCCTTCCAGATTCAGGATGGTATTCCGGTGATGCTGGAAGATGAGGCGCGTAAGCTAGCAGCTGAAGAAGAGGTATAAACGTGACGTTCAAAGTTGTGATTCCTGCACGTTATGCCAGCAGTCGACTGCCTGGTAAGCCACTACTTGATATCGCTGGGAAACCTATGGTGGTGCGTGTGGCCGAGCAGGCGGTGGCGAGCGGCGCAGAAGAAGTTGTAATTGCAACTGATCACGAGCGTATACGTGATGTCGTAGAGCAGCATGGTTACAGTGTAGTGATGACACGTGCCGATCACGTGTCGGGGACCGATAGGATTGCAGAAGTTGTAGAGCTGCGCGGCTGGGCTGGTGATGCGATTATCGTGAACGTGCAGGGTGATGAACCCTTGATTGAGCCTTCATTAATACAAGATGTAGCCAATAACCTAGCCAACCACCCGGAAGCTTCAATGGCGACAGCCTGCCATAGCTTGCATGACACACCTTCTATATTGAATCCTAATATAGTGAAAGTGGTATTGGATAATCAGGGCCATGCCTTGTATTTTAGTCGTGCACCCATCCCTTATCCGCGTGATGCATTTGCTGCCAATCAAGATGTGCCGAATGACATGCCTATATATAGACATATAGGCATATATGCTTATAGAGCACAGTTTCTGAATGCCTATGCAGCATTGAAGCCAGCCGCGATTGAACAGTTTGAATCCCTAGAGCAACTACGGGTACTCTGGCATGGCTACAAAATCAGCGTGCAAGTCACCCAAAAAGCACCTGCAAGCGGGGTTGATACCGAGGCAGATCTTGCTTATGTACGGTCTGTACTTATTGCACAGCAGAATCTACCACTATAGATAAAGTGTGGCTTTGGTGATCAGGGCTTTGATTGCTATAGACAATGTGGCTGCAACAGCCACTCCTGCTCAATCCGGACAGTAAATAATCTCCGAAAAGCGTTGACACCAAATTCCAGACTTTGCTATAGTTTCACCTCTCGACGCAACGTACATAACGAAGCGACGAATCGGACGCGGGGTGGAGCAGTCTGGCAGCTCGTCGGGCTCATAACCCGAAGGTCACAGGTTCAAATCCTGTCCCCGCAACCAAAGAATTACTGCAAGTTTTATAGATGGTTAAGTGGTTTTAAATAAGTAAATAAAAACACTTGACCGATTCGAAAGAGTCTGTAAAATGCGCGGCTCGCTGAGGGAAGCGAGGTTGTTAAGAAGGTCGGTAAAAAAGATTTTCGAAACAG